>ULXR01044366.1_pt1 | contig 111392 bp, 109 predicted proteins | sample 1961511 | NCBI WGS metagenome assembly ULXR01 (sample SAMEA4835844, study PRJEB28245) | human gut metagenome | biome: gut microbiome; material: fecal sample | place: Denmark | collected 2008 | reverse complement strand
CGAGGCGTGAAGGTTCAAGTCCTTTTACCCGCACCATTTTTTATTTTTCATATATTTTTGAATAATAAACACATAAGTATTAAGCTTATGTGTTTGTTTTTGCATAAATTTTACTTAATAAAATAAAATTAAATAGGTGATTTTGTGGATAAAATATATTTGAAAAAATTTATACTATCATATAATGATATATGTAATCTTCTAAATGAATTTTGTAACAATAAAAAATATGAATGTAGATTAAAAAAAGAACCTACTTTATATTACAGCCATTTTGGTTATCCTTTTAATTCATATAGTATTGGAACCGGTTCAAAACATGTTGTTATATTAGCTAACACACATGGATGTGAGATAATAACTTCTCTTTTTGTTTTAGAATTTATTTTAACCCTTATTCTAAACGATAATGTATACTACTATTTTTCAAAACAATATACATTTCATTTTATCCCTCTTTTAAATCCAGAAGGTTTTATAATTTCATCATCACAGGTATATTTTAACTTAAAGGATTTAAGTCAAGATGAAATCCAAAAAATTTCAAAAATGTACCTAGAGGCATATAACATGGATGATAAAATAGCAAGTAAAAATGTAAAAAAAGGTAAATTATATAAAAGTATACTTAGAACTTCTTGTACATTAATTGAAAATAAAAATATGATAAGAAGTGTAAACAACATACTAAAAAATTGTAATTTAAATAGTAAAATTCTCCCTGTTTGGGCTGCTAATGCTCTAGGATTTGATCCAAATTCTAATTCACTGCATAAATTTTGTGAAATGAAATCTTTAAGAAATGACTGGAAATTTTCTAAACTAAGGTATAATGACATTCCAGTTACAATTCCAAGTCCTATGTCCTACCCTGGAAGAAAACCTCTAGATCCATGTTGCCCTGAAAATGTATTTTTATATAAATATTTAACTAATCTATTTTTAGGATTACCAAAATATAATTCTAAATTAATTGCTATTTTTTCTTACCATTCAACAGGTGGTGAAATTTATGGATATCCTGATAAATGTATATCATCTAAAAATAATATAAAATTACATGATTTAGCAATTGATATATATTCAAGTGAAACTGGATATACCAAAATTGATGAAGAATTAAAATATGGTGTTATGGATTATTACAGAGCATATTTTGAAAATGTGGTCTCTCTTACTATAGAACTTTCAAAATTAAATGGAAATCCTATAGGTCCTTTTTCAGATTTAGATAGCTTATTTAATGAATTTTCTAATAATAAAAAAGCTATTTTAAAAACAATAGAAAATCTAGGCACATGCTAATATGCATAAGTCTAAATTTTTATTTAATTTTTTTATTAATTTCATCAATAACAACATTAAAATCTTTTAAGAACAAATAACTAAATCATAATATTTTTTTATATTTATTTTTTGTATTTTTAATTGACAAACCTATGTTTGTTTGATATAATTACCTCGTATTGAAAAGAGGTATGTATATATGAATTTAAATTTAATTTTACTATGCATAATCATATTCTTAATTATAGTTTTAATGATTATGGTTATATCAAACAAAAAAAATAAAAATAATTCCAAAGAATTTAAAGAGCTCAGAATGGAACTTTCTTCCATGCTTATGCAAACTCGTGAGGAACTAAATAAAAACATTGGTACAAGAATTGCTGAAACAGCTAATATTCAGCAAACATCTCTTGCTAACCTTACAAATATTAATGAAACAAAACTTGATAATATTCGTAAAGCTGTTGAAGATAATTTGTCAAAAATACAAAGAGATAATAACGATAAACTTGAAAAAATGCGTATAACAGTTGATGAAAAATTACAAGGAACTCTTGAGAAAAGGCTTGGTGAGTCATTTAAACTTGTAAACGATAGACTTGAATCTGTATATAAAGGTCTTGGTGAAATGCAAAACCTTGCACAAGGTGTCGGAGACTTAAAAAAGGTTTTTTCAAACGTAAAATCAAGAGGATATTGGGGCGAAGTTCAATTAAGTGCAATTTTAGAACAATTTTTAACAAATGAACAATATGATAAAAATGTTAAAACAAAGCCAAATACTAATGACTTAGTAGAATTTGCAATTAAACTTCCAGGAAAAAATGATAACGAATTTGTATGGCTTCCAGTTGATTCAAAATTTCCTATTGAGGATTACTCAAGGCTTGTAGATGCGCAAGATATTGGTGATGTATCTCTTGTTAATGAATGTAGAAAGAAATTAGAAAACTCAGTTAAATCATTTGCAAAAGATATTTTTGATAAATATATTGAACCTCCTTATACAACAGACTTTGGTATAATGTTTTTACCTACTGAAAGTTTATACTGCGAAGTTTTAAGAAATACTGGGCTTTGTGAATTTATAGCTCAAAAGTATAGGATAACTGTATCTGGCCCAACTACTTTCGTTGCACTTCTTAACAGTTTACAAATGGGATTTAAATCTCTTGCTATTGAAAAACGAACAAGCGAAGTTTGGCAACTATTAGGTATGGTAAGAAGTGAATTTACAAAATTTGGTGACCTACTTGATAAAACCAACAAGAAGCTTCTTGAAATATCCTCTACTATGGAACTTGCATCAAGAAAATCTAGAACAATTGAAAGAAAATTAAAAAAAGTTGAAGCATTGCCTGTTCCAGATGAGGAAAAATTTTATGAAAATGAAATTCAAGATGTAATACAATTAGATAATTAATACATACTAATACTAGGAATTAATCCTAGTATTTTTTTACTTATGTATACTATTTCTTTACATTAAAAATATTTTGTGCTAAAATATTTTTGGTAATTTGTATAAAATGCAAATTTTAAGGAGGAGATTAAATGTCAAAATTAAAAGCAGTAATACTTGCTGCAGGAAAAGGAACAAGAATGAAATCAGAACTTCCAAAAGTTCTACATAAAATATATGATAGATGCGCTATAGATTACGTATGTGATGCTTGTGAAGGCGCTGGTATTAAAGATATTAACATAGTTGTAGGCCATAAAGCCAACCAAGTCGTTGAACACGTAAAAAATAGAAATAATGAAATAAAGTTTTGCTACCAGGAATCTCAACTTGGTACAGGTCATGCTGTTATGCAAGCAAAAGATAATATAGACGATGATGATTTAGTACTAGTTATAAACGGCGATCAACCACTTATATCTTCTAAAACAATTAAATCTATGATTTCTTTTTGCGAACAAGGAAATTATGGTGGTGTTGTACTTTCTGGAATTGTTGATCATCCAGGATCTCTTGGTCGTGTTATACGTGATGGTAAAGGAAACTTAAATAGAATTGTTGAAAGAAAAGATTGTAATGAAGACGAAGAAAGAGTTAAAGAAGTAAATATAGGTGTATACTGCTTTAATGGAAAACTATTAAAAGAATCATTTAGTAAACTAGATGATAATAACGCTCAAAATGAATATTATATTACAGATATACCTGTCCATATAAAAAATGCTGGATATAACTTTGGTGTTTGTACTATTGCTGATATGTCAGAATTTCAAGGAATAAATTCTCGTGAAGAGTTATCTCTTGCTACATGTACACTACTTAACAAAACAAGAAAACTTCATATGTCAAATGGTGTTACATTAATTGATCCATCTAGTACATATATAAGTATAGATGCAAAAATCGGTAGAGATACAATTATATATCCAGGAACTAATATACAAGGTGAAACTGTAATTGGTGAGAACTGTGTAATCGGACCAAATTCACATATAATATCATCAAAAATCGGAAATAATGTATCTGTTGAAACAAGTAAAATTACAGAAAGTACAATTGCAGATAATTGTAAAATAGGACCTTTCGCACATATACGTCCTAAGTGTGATATTGCAAATAATTGTAAAGTAGGAAGCTTTGCTGAAACAAAAAATGTTACTGTAGGAGAAAATACAAAAATTCCTCATCTAATTTATACAGGAGATGCAACAATAGGTAAAAATGTTGAAATTGCTTGTGGCGTTATTACTGCCAATATGAATACAAAATGGGAAAAGAATAGAACAGAAATTAAAGATGGTGCCTTTGTAGGTTGTAATTCTACTCTAATTGCACCAGTTACAGTTGGTAAAGAAGCAGTTGTTGGTGCTGGATCTGTTATAACAAAAAATGTTCCGGATAAAGCTCTTGCTCTTGAAAGAGGAAATGAAATAGTAAAAGAAAACTATAAAAAATAGTATTTAATCGCAAAAAAGAATTATGAATCACGTCGATTTTTAATTCTTTTTGCTTTTTTTTAACTTTCTCTTGTATATTTTTATATTTTGATATACAATGATATATGATATATAATATTTTTTACGGAGGATAAAAATGATAAATTATTTAGATAAACTACAAGAAAAATGTAAAATTCCAGACAATTTTATGTCCATTGTATCTTCCCTATTTGATAGATTAATTGACTTTGGATATATAAATAGTTCTGGTGCAAAAAAACTTACAAAAAAGTTATATGACAACATTGACACATTAATACTTGGAAAAACAATAGGATTAGATTATAAATCAGGATACTATGATGCAGTTAAAAAAGAGTTATACATAAAGGATATACAAAATATTGAATCAATATATCTTCGTATTATTTATGTAATAACTACAACTGAAATTAGTGAAGGTGTATATGGCGTAGGTTATTCAACTTCTACCCTTTCACATTCTGATTATAAAATACAACATAAAAACTTTGGAATAAACAGAGCTGTTGTCTCTAATCTTGTTTGTCGACTTTTATACACAATTCCAGAAACTTTAAGCATAGTTCCAACATATCGAACTTTTAATAGTGACTTTTTAGGAAATGAAGTAAAAAGTGATAACGATATATATTTTTTAGAGGGAAAAATACTAAGTCAAATATGCTATTCATTAAATCTTAATGAAGAAGATCTATATAACAACTTATTCTCTCATTCTCCAAATAAATATTTATCTAGATTTTTCTCTAAAAGCAAGATCAAAAATTTAGATGAAGTATTAAAAGATTTAGACAATGTAAGTAGGGCTTATTCAAACTACAATAAGCTATGTTTTTTAAATAGTAAATTAAATACCAATTATATTAATATTAAGAAAAATATTTTAAATGAAGGAGCAAATGATTTAAAAAAAGAAAATCAAAAAATTAAACTTGCTATTGAAAGTGCTCTTATCAAACTTTCACCAGAAGAACTTGATGATGATGAAAATTCAGCAATAGAAGTTAGCCTTTCTGGTAAAATAAATGAATTGGAAGAAACTATTTTAAAAATTATTTCCTCTATACAAAATAAATTAGTTGATATTTTAATTAATGAAAAAGATAATTATTCAATAATTTCTTATTCAATAAAGCTTAAAACTTTGGATAAAATACTTATTGTTCCAAACAAAAAACTAAAGACTACTTTATTTGAAACCATAAGTATAGAGCTTTTAAGTAATGGCGAAAACAACGCCTCAAATTTAATTGAAAAAATTAAATATAGTATTGTAAATGAAATAATTTCTAGCGATAAATATATAAAAATATATAAAAATATGTACTTTAAAAAACTTGATGGTCTAGGTCTTGATAGCAAAACAAGCATTGTTGCCTTAAATGTGGATAATGAATTTATGCAATTAGTAGAGATTACTTCTCTTAATAAGGTAACTAAAAATTTAGCAAATAATACAAGAAAGTTACAACTTGATAGTCTTGGTTACCTACTTAATAATCCATCAGCTGTTTCTTCTAATATAGCGACTATTGAAAAAATTATAACATGCATAAGAAACCACAATAGTAATTTTAATAATGTAAAAATTGAAGATATTTATATGACAAGCTATAAAGATTTTAAAATAATAGTTATTAGACAAAACGGTAACTTTAGTGTTTTGAAACTTTCTAATAAAGATGGTGAATTATCTACTAAATCGGTTAAACTTTCAGATAATTTTTCTATTTTCAGTTTTTCTAATTCAAAATCAAATTTACCTACTGTATATAAAGAAAAGAAAACTGGACCATTCAAAAAAATTCTTGCTATATTTGGAATTATATAAAAAAGAAATCAACCTTATTACTTTCTAATGTAAGGTTGATTTCTTTATTTTTATTTTTATTTCTACTTTACTTATATACAATAATATTATTTATTAAAAACATTATAACCAAGATTAATATAAATAAATACCAGTATTTATTTAATATTCTGTTCATAAAAGTCAAGTATTTATTACTATTTTTAAATATATCAATTAAAATGAATACGCATGATAATAATATAAATATAAACATGAATACAGAAAAAATATTATATTTAAGTGCTCCTAGTAAATTTAGTTTTAATATCTCCCCTATAGCTCTTGTCATACCACATCCTGGACAAGAAATACCAAGTATGCTCTTAAACATACATGGTATTTCTATTTTTAATACAAATAATACTATAAACATAAATGTAACAATTAATAGAATTACAGTATTTATAATTCTATTTTTATTATTCTTTAAGATCGTTTCCATAAGCATCTTTTGAAGTCTCACCAGCAAGTAGTAAAATTCCTTCTATTAGTCCCCATATTGCTGATACAGGTGAAAGAATTCCACAACTAAGTATAGTTATTAACAATTGTGCTACAGCTTTACCTGTAAATCCAAGGTAAAAATTATGAACACCAAATGATCCTAAAAATATACCAAATAATCCAGCTGCAACTTTAGATTTTTGATTAACACTATTATTTGTAGTGTTATTTACTGTAGTATTAGCAGTATTGTTTGAACTATTAACAGTATTATCTTTAATAGGTGATGTACTTTCAGTTACAACGCTTTCCTTAACTGGTTGTTCATTTACAACATTTGTTTGTCTTGAAGCACATTCATCACATACTTCTTTTCCATTTTCAATTTCTTTTCCACAATATTTGCAAAACATACTTTTCCCTCCTAATTATTATAATTAAATTATAACACCTATATTTAATATTTACAAGATAAATTCAAAAATTATTACTATTTTTACTACATATCTTATTTTTTTATAACGCTTACAGCTATTCCATCACCTATATTCATTACTGTAGATTTTAATCTTTTATCGCTATTTATAATTTCTAAATAACTTCTAAGTCTATTTACCGCCGTCCTATGTTTATGCTCGTTATAATCAGATAGCACTCTTCCTTTAAATAAAACATTATCTGCAATAATAATTGCACCATCTTTTGCAAGTCTAATGCCATTTTCTAAAAATTTTAAATATTGACCCTTAGCTGCATCTATAAAAACTACGTCATATGAATTATCTTCATTTAAATTTGGTAAATATTCTGTAGCATCTGCATGAACAACATCTATAAATTTTGAATAACCAATACTATTTATATTTTTTATTGCTTCCTCATATCGTTTGTCATTTCTTTCAATAGTTTTTACATAAACTTCTTCCTCTAATTCATTTACAAAATTTATTGCTGAATATCCAACAGCTGTTCCTATTTCTAATATTTTTTTAGGCTTTTTTATTCTTAATATTAATTTTATAAAATCTAGAGATATATCCTGAAGTATAGGAACTTTGTTTTTAATAGCCTCTTCTTTTATACTAGTTATTATTTCATCTTTATCCATCAATTTGAAATCTCCTTTAGTAAATTATCAACTTTTTTACCATTATATACAACATCATATAGTAAATTAATTGATCGTACTTCTACTTTTTTTTGCTTTAATATGTCATATATAGCGTCTAATGTATATAATCCTTCTACAGTCTTTACATTCATATTATTAAGGGCTTCATCTTTGCTCATACCCTTTCCTATAAGTTTTCCAAATGAATAATTTCTACTTTTTGGGCTTAAACATGTAAGGAGTAAATCTCCTATTCCTGCATATGAATAAACAGTTGCTTCCTTTCCCCCTAAAACTCCCATAACAAGTCTAAAATCATTTAATATGTTTGTAAATAAAGCTGCTCTAGTAGAGTCAGTATCTTCCTCACCATTTAACATCGCACAAATAATAGCAAATACATTTTTTATAGCTGAACAAATCTGTGTTCCTATTATATCAGAAGTTTTTGTAAGATTTAATCTTTCAGTTGATATTACACTTTCAATCATATCTTTACATTTATCATTTTCTGATGCAATGACCATTCCAATATTTGCGCCATTTGCGACTTCAATAGCAAATGATGGGCCTGCAAACACACATATATTTTCTGCATCTATACATTCATTTAAAACATCAGTCATAAATAAATTGGTATCTCTTTCAATTCCCTTAGTTACCATACAAATTGTTTGATCTAAAGTTATATAATCTTTTAATTTATTTGCGACTTCTCTTACTGCAACTGCAGGTACAGCTATAAATATAACAGAAGAATCTTTTACACATTTTTCTAAATCAGTTGTTAATTCAACTTTTTTATCTATTTTAACATTAGGGAGAACGACCGTGTTCTCCCTCTTTAGTTCAACTGCTTTTAACTCATCTTCAAAATTAGTCCACATTGACACTTCAACATCTTTTTTTAAAATCTTAGTCAGTGCAATACCGAATGCACCCATCCCAAGTATTGAAACTTTCATATATCCCCCTTCATTTGTTTTATTCGTCTTTCTTTAAATCTTCTTCCTTAATACGAATATGTACATCATCAAGTTGAGATTTATTAACCACACTTGGTGCGCGCATAAGTAGATCTCTTGCTTTTGAGTTTTTAGGAAATGCTATAACTTCACGAATATTTGATTCTTCTAAAAGAAGCATTATCATTCTATCAATTCCAGGGGCTGCTCCAGCATGTGGAGGTGCTCCATATGAGAATGCATTAAATAATGAACCAAATCTTTTCTTTACATCTTCCTCTGTATAACCTGCTATTTCAAAAGCTTTTACCATTACTTCTGTATCATGATTTCTAACAGCTCCTGATGCAAGTTCATATCCATTACCTACTAAATCAAATTGATATGCAATTACATCTAGTGGATCTTTATTTAATAAACTATCAAGACCACCTACAGGCATAGAAAATGGGTTATGTGAAAATTCAATTTTTCCATCATCATCTAATTCATACATAGGAAAATCAACTATAAAGCAAAATCTATATGCATCCTTTTCAATCAAATCAAGTCTTTTTCCAAGTTCTATTCTAATATCTCCTGCATCTTTACATGCTTTTTTATATTCATCTGCAACAAAGAATAAAGCATCTTCTTCTTTTAGGTCACATATTTCTTTTATTTTCTCTAATACATCTCCTGTAACAAATCTTGCTATTGAGCCACTCATTTCAAAGCCTACATTTGCTTTTACCCATGCAAGACCTTTTAGTCCTAATTCATTTATAGCAAAATCTCCCATTTGATCAAAGAATTTTCTTGGTAAATCTTTTGCATTTATTTTTATAGCTTTTACTGTCTTACCTTTAAATACCTTAAAATCAGAATCTACAAATGCATCTGTTACATCATCAATTACAAGTGGATTTCTAAGATCAGGTTTATCTGTACCATATTTATCCATTGCAACTTTAAATGGTATTCTTTCAAATGGAGCATCTGATATCTTTTTACCTTCAGTAAATTCTTTGAAAGTTGATGTTGCAACCTCTTCTAAAACATTTAAAACATCTTCTTGAGTTGCAAACTCCATTTCAAAATCAAGTTGATAGAATTCACCTGGAGATCTATCTGCTCTTGGATCCTCATCTCTAAAACAAGGTGCTATTTGATAATATTTATCGAATCCAGATATCATCAAAAGTTGCTTAAATTGTTGAGGAGCTTGTGGAAGTGCATAAAACTCTCCCGGATGTAATCTACTTGGTACTAAGAAATCTCTAGCTCCTTCTGGAGAAGAATTTGCAAGAATAGGTGTCTGAACTTCTGTAAAATTCATACTATCCATTTTATCTCTTAAAAACTTAAGTACCTTTGATCTAAATACGATCTTTTTATGTATTTCTTCATTTCTTAAATCTAAAAATCTATATTCAAGTCTTAAATCTTCTCTTACATTTTCACTTTCTTCTACTTTGAAAGGAAGCACATTTTTAGCCTTTCCAAGTACAGTTAAACTATTTACTCTTACTTCTATCTCTCCTGTTTTAATAGCAGGATTTACATTTTGGGCGTCTCTTTTTAAAACTTCACCCTCAACGCATATTGTTGATTCAACTGTTACTTTAGATACCTTATCAATCATATCTTCTGTATTTATTAAAAGTTGAGTTACACCATAATGATCTCTTAAGTCAACAAATATAACTCCTCCAAGGTCTCTTATTGTTTTTACAAAACCTGAAAGTTTAACTTTTTTTCCAACATCTTCTAAACCTAATTCATTACACTTATGTGTTCTATATTCATGCATTTTCTATCTTCTCCTTTATTACATCTATATCTAATTTAATATTTTCTTGATCTCCAGTACTCATATTCTTAAATACACACTCGTTATTTTTTAACTCATTTTCTCCAAGTATGATAACAAAACTTGCTTCTATTTTATTTGCATATTTAAACTGTGCATTAAAACTTTTATTTGAAATATTTGTTTCAACCACAAATCCAATACTTCTTAATTTATCTACATATTTTGCTATGCTAAAATATGTATTATCATCAGTTAAAAAGTATACATCTACTTTATTTTTTATACTCTTATCAAGTCCATATTCTTTTAAAAGAATTATAAGTCTATCAATTCCCATTCCAAATCCTACTGCAGGAGTATTTGCACCACCAATAATTGATACTAAAGAGTCATATCTTCCCCCTCCACCTACAGCAAGGTCTAAATCTTTTGATACATATTCATATACAGTCTTGTTATAATAATCAAGTCCCCTAACAATTCCTGTATCAACCCTATACGGAATATCTAAATTATCTAATGCATTTTTTACATTTTCAAAGTCTTTACTACATTCTTCACATAGAAAGTCTGTTATAACTGGTGCATCTTTTAATATCTTAGCACACTTTTCTTCTTTGCAATCAAGCATTCTTAGAGGATTTTTTTCATATCTTATTTTACAAGTACCACACATATTATCTAAGTTTGGCTTTATATATTCCTTTAATTTTTGTATGTATTTACTTCTACATTCCTTACATCCTATTGAATTTATTGTAAGCTCTATTTTATCTGCAAGATTTAATCTTTTTAAAAGTTCATAAGATACATTTATCGTTTCAATATCTGCAAGATATGAGCTACTACCAAACATCTCAACACCGAACTGAGAAAATTCCCTATATCTTCCCTTTTGCATTTTTTCATATCTATACATTTTACCTGTATACCACAATTTTACAGGTGAAGTCATTTTAGAAGAAAGTCCATTTTCAATATATGCACGAACAACACCAGCTGTAAGTTCTGGTCTTAAAGTAATACTTCTGTTACCTTTATCTAAAAAAGTATACATTTCTTTTGTAACAATGTCCGTCTCATCACCAACTCCACGAGCATAAAGTTCTGTGGCTTCAAATACAGGTGTCCTTATTTCTTGTATATTATGTACTCTACATATCTCTTTTATCTCTTTTTCTATATATTGCCATAAAATCGACTCATCTGGTAATATATCTTTACAACCTTTTTGTCTAGTGATATTCATTAAATTACCTCACTTATTTCTCATATGCTAAATTATACCACAACAACGTACGTTATGCAAGAAATGGTATGCCAAAACGGTAGGATTTTTACAAAAAAATACCAACTACCTTTTAGGTAATTGGTATTTAATTAATTTAACATTTGCAATCATATGATCCACAAGCTGTACCTTCATGTGTTTTTGCTTCATTTCCATCTGTACATGTGCAAACTTTTATTGTTTCAAGTTCACATATACAATCTGGGTTACAATTATGAGCACAGTCCATAACATCACATTTTATTTTTTGATTGCTAAATTTTTTTGTTTTTGGATTTTCTTTCATTTTTATCACCCATTAATATTTTTTGTAAAAATATATAAAATATTATGGTTATTTTTGTAAATTTTTAAAATTAATAAATCAAAAACTAAATATTAATAATTTTCAGCCTTAATTTCAAAATATGATTTTGGATGAGCACATACAGGACATACTGCAGGTGCAGATACAGCAATATGAATATGTCCACAATTTCTACATTTCCACATTTTTACTTCTCCACATTCAAAAACTTTGCCTTCTTCTACATTTGCAAGTAGTTTTTTGTATCTTTCTTCGTGTTCTTTTTCTATTTTTCCTACTTCTTCAAATAAAAATGCTATATGATCAAAACCTTCTTCTTTTGCTGTTTTTGCAAATGAGTCGTACATATCAGTCCATTCATAATTTTCGCCATTTGCAGCATCTTTTAAATTTTCAACTGTTGATGGAATATCATTTTCATGTAATAATTTAAACCAAATTTTTGCATGTTCCTTTTCGTTTCCAGCTGTTTCTTCAAATATTGCAGCTATTTGTTCATATCCTTCTTTTTTTGCTTTTGAAGCATAATATGTATATTTATTTCTAGCTTGAGATTCACCTGCAAATGCGGCCATTAAATTTGCCTCTGTTTTAGTTCCTTTTAAATTCATAATAAAATCCTCTCCTTTTATTTATCACAATTTGGGCATATAACATTAAAAATAATATCATGAGATACAACGTTTATATTAGTTTCATTTTTAACATGTTCATCAATGCTTAAATCAATATTTTCTTTTAAAAAAATATCAATTACACTATTACATTTTATGCACTTTCCATGATAATGTAAAGATACATCACCATCAAATCGATCTTTTTCGTTTGCCATTTTTATTCTTTTAATAACACCTTGAAATGCCAATTTATCCAAATTTCTATATACTGTTCCAAGACTTATTTTATTATCTTTCTTTCTTACTTCTTCATATATAGTCTCTGCTGTTGGATGTGTTTTAATAGATCTTAAATATTCTAAAATAATCTCACGTTGTTTTGAATATTTCATGCTATACCCTCCAAAATAGTAATTATTACTATTTTAATATATAATATCTTAAATGGTGGAATATGTCAAGAGTAAATAATAAATTTAGAAAATAATTTTTAAAGGAATATCGCCAAAATGCAAACTACATCTTGGCAAATATTTAATATATATTTTAAAATTTAAAAAATTCGTGTATACTTTTAGTTTATTTTACAACACTTTTTCTACTAATTAAAGGCAATGTAGTTATTCCAATTAACCCAAAAATTGTTGCAAATATAAGAACACTATCTCCTGTTTTGGGATTATTTATTTCCTCATTTATTTGTTCAGTTTTGTTTTCTGTTGTTTGTGGTTCTTTTTCTGTTCCTTGTGCTAGCTCTGTTGGTGTAACTGGCTCTTGTGATGGATTTTCCGGCTCACTTGGTATTATTGGGTTTTCCTGTGAATTTTCTGTTGGTGTCATTATTAAACTTGTGTCAACCCACATTGTTGCATATTCACCTTCATTATATTGTAATAGTGGGTCGTAGTCAGTAGTATAATAATCGTAATACTTACCATTTATTTTTAGCTTTGTATCAGTTGTAAAGCAATATCCTTCTGCTGCTTTAAAATATATTCCATAAGTATAAGACTTACTACTTTCAAACTCAGTAAATAAATCATCAGGATTGTTGATGTTCCAAAAATCAGCAGCATAATAGTATTTTTTACCTCCATCAGTACTCCAATATTCAGATTGATAAATATATGGAACATTATTAGGTGTTGTTCCTGTGAATACAGGCTTATCGCCTACATTAAAACTAATTGCTGCATTATTTATTTCAACTTCACTAATATGTTTGTATGTAATAGTTTCAGGTTTTATAGTTTTTACAGCGACTACAAAAAGTCTTGTTCCAGAATTCGTTACATTTTTATTATCTACATATGCCCCATTTATCTTTACTTTTTTACCAACTGCAAATGTATTATCATCTTCTGTTTTTAAAGATATACTATACATATAAGTTTTTCCCTCTTCAAAAGTAGTTATTCTTTTGTCAGATGGGATCGCATCGTTCTTGCTCTTATCAGAGTACCAATATTTTACTGGAACTGATTCACCTTTTTCATTAGTCTCCATTTCTTCCCAATATTCATACTCTACACTATATAAACCGTACCAACCATCCATTGGAGTAGCATTTGCTTGGGGAGCATCACCTGGATCGTAATTAAATTTTACATTCTCAATTTCTATATCACCAATTTCTGTTGCTGCAAATGTAGTTATTGGTGCAAGGCACATAGTAAATAAGAACATTAATACAGCAGTAATTAGTATTTTATTTTTCTTCATAATTTTTTCTCCTAATTTTCTCTTTTCTTTTTATTATCAATCACTACAGTAGCAGTAATACCTAACACTGATATAATAGATAATATTATATATGTTCCAATATTATCGCCAGTTTGTGGATTAGTAATATCTTCTGTCTTTTCTGTATTTACTTGTTTTGCTTTAACTTCAAATTTAGTAGTTGCAAAGCCACCATCACTAAATTCAACCTTAATTGTATGTTCACCGATTGATAGTGTATCAACATATTCTTTATTTAAAGTAATAACTGTACTACCAGATTCTGCTTTATAATTTTTAGCATCAATTAATGTTCCATCAATATATAGTTTGCCATCAAATAAACTAAAGTCAGCATTTATTCTAAATATTGCATTTTTTGATTCATCAATAGTATATATTTGATTTGCCCCTTCAGTAAACTTATATTCTTTAGGACTAACCTCTTCTTTTACATATTGGAATGTAAATTCATAAGTACATCTAGTATAATAATCATATCTTGTTTCACGTACAATTCCACCACTAGCAATGTCTCCATCAAAGTCATCATAATCCAATGCAGAACCTGTAAATTGCATATGAAATCCTTTAAAAACTTCACTTTTTTTAGTTCCAACATTTACTGCAGTTAATATTGCTTTATTTTCTGACCTATTTCCCACTATTTTTATAACAGCTACACTTGCATCGTCTGTTACTAATAAACTACCATTAAAGACTTGATAATATAGTGTTTTATCTAAATCTGCAAATGATTTTAATCCTTCTGTTAATTCATCAGTTTTAGAAAAATCTATTACATATTCTTGACCATTAGTTAAATCTATTACACCTTTTGATGATATATCATTATAAATATTTTTAACTGTTGTATTAATAGCTACTCCTATTCTTACAAGTTTAACATCTAATGTCCCACTAAATTTGCTCGAATCTAATTTGAATGTAGATTTAGTTTCCCCTACTATTGTTGACATAGGGTAATACCAATTATTGATATTTAATTTTATAGGTGTATTAGCACCAGAGACACTTGTATCTTCAATTTCTTCAACAACAAACTTGTACTCTGCTTCATTTAAATCAATTACCATATTATTTGAAATATCAGTAACTAAATCATCGCCTTTATATAATTGTACCTTTGCTTTCTTGCTATATTCTACATAACCATCATGAATTGTTCCATCTTTAAAATTTAATGTTACCTCATTTTTTGTTTGTGCATATACGCTTCCTGTACACAGTGAAAAAATTAAGCTAATCATTAATAAAAACATAAATACGGATTTTTTCTTTCTCATTACATTTACCTCATTTCTTAAATAAAATTATACTTTATTTTATCACAAAGGATTTAATTTTTTATACTTTTTACCAAACATTCCATGCCATTTTGGCAATTTACAAACTTTGGAACAAAAATGAAGATATGACTACAAGACTTTCTATTTGTCTTATAATCATACCTTCAATTATATTTTAATTTATTTAGATATATGTTAATTACACTAAATTTTTTCTACTCCCTCAGGAATTTCTAAACTATTTAAACTTGAGCAATTTTCAAAAGCATTTAAAGATATTTTTTTTAAATTTATCGGTAAATTTATTTTTTTTAGATTTGTACAGTCTGCAAAAGTATATATTTGTATGGTAGATATATTATCTGAAAGTCTTATTTCTTTTAAATTTGTACATCCGTAGAAAGCTCCTTCTTCCAAGACTATATACACTATCTGGAATATACACTATCTCCAAACTACTACAATCTTGAAAAGCACTATCTTCTATTACTTTGAGACCTTTAGGGAAATTTATACTTTTCAAAGTAGAACAATGCTCAAATGCGCCATATTCAATACTAGTTATATTATCTGAAAGAATTACTTTTACTATATTATCGCAATTTGAAAATGCAAACCTATCTATTCTTTTACATTTTTCTGGAATTTTTAATACTCCCTTATTTGTACTCAAGTATTCATTAAATTCTTTCTCGTTATATCCTATTATTTTTGTATCATCATTTTCATCCCATTTAAATATTCCTTCATCTGCTTCTTTTATATCATTTCCATATGGCTTTATTCCCAAATCATCTAACCACTTTTTCTCATCTTTTGTTACTTTATCTGGAAAATATACAAGCTCATCATCTTCTATTCCAAGCTTTTCTGAATACTTTTTCTTGTTATATCCTGAAATATATTTATCCATATCATCAAGATTATCTATTACAGTTATTTTTTCTCTATTTCCATAATAATCTGTTACAAGTTGCTTACCTACATACATAGCTAAACTATCTTGAAAGTTTCGTATGTCACTTTTAAAAGCTGCTTCTTTTGCACTGTTTACTGGATTATTTTTTGATATTGTAAGTATCACTGCTGCAGCTAAAATTATTACAACTATTATCGTTATTATTAAAACTATAAGTGATATTCCTTTTTTATTTTTATTTTTTGTTTCCATTTTCATACCTCTTAATTACTTTCTATTATATATAAAAAGAAAAAATTATACAATAATTTTGAATACAAAACTTTAATAAAATACATAATATAAATATATTGTTTTTAGAGGTGATTTTTTGAAGAAAAAAGCGGTAGTAATTACAGGTGCAGGATCTGGCCTTGGAAGAGAGGCTGCTATAGAACTTGCAAAAAGAGGCCATAGTGTAATTGCAACAACAATGTATGAAAAGCAAGCACAAGAAATTAATACTCTTGCAAATGACAGAAGAATTGATTTAAAATCTTTCAAACTTGATATTAATTTAGAAAATGACAGAAACAAGTTAAAAGAGTTAGATTTTGATGTTTTAATAAACAATGCAGCAATTGGAGATTCAGGTTCAATTGCAGATATTTCAGTAGATAGAATTGAAAATGTATTTGAGACAAATGTTTTTTCAAATATAAAAATAACACAAGTAGCATTAAAAAACATGATTGAAAATAAAAGAGGTAGAGTTATTTTTCTATCTTCGCTTGCTGGTAGAATTTCAATTCCATTCTTAGGTCCATACTGCGCCTCAAAATTTGCAATTGAAGGATTTGCATCATCACTTAGAAAAGAAATGAAAAAACTAGATGATGTAAACATTCAAATTGGCATAATAGAGCCAGGGGCTTATGCCACTGGCTTTAATAAGGAGAATAATGAGAAAAAATATGAATGGATGTATAAAGATTCATATTTTAAATATAAATGGAAAGATATAAAGGAAAAAGAAACAAAGTATTGGAATTTTATAGAAAAGAAAAATTTCAATTCTATAATAAAGCAATACATACATTCAGTTGAGGATAGAAAATTAAAATTTAGATATACAGCTCCAAGAACTCAATCTTTTATAATTCAATTACAAAGAATATTTGGGCTTTAACTATGTATGAAAAGCTATTTCTAGCTTTTCTTTTTTTAGCAATTATAACTTCCTTTATTTTCTTCAAAACAATAGCAGCAACATTTTGGCTCTGGTCTAGGGCAACATATCTCTTTACTTTGACAGCAGCATCCACATTGGTTTTTTTGAACATTGCATTGACATTCACAACTATTCCAATTGTTTTGATAGTATCCACATCCTGTATTTTTATTGCAATTACACATTAACTTTATTTCCCTCCTTTTATATATTAGTGTATATTTCAACACTAATATATAATATGAATATTAAAAAAATTTGATACAAAAAAGACTAGGAATTAACCTAGCCTTAAAACAAGTTTTATATATATGAAAAAGTTTTTTTCTTGTTTACCGTTCATTTTATTCTAATTTTGTATAGGAATCGTCTTTATATTTTTTATTATGGAAAGTTAAAAATTAAATTTTAACTCTAAATTTATCTTACATATACCACCTTCTTTCAATAATTTATTTTCTATATGTTAAAATCCTACAAGGATTTATCTTCTTTATTTACAAATAATTGTTATCATATATCACCTCCTAAAAATCGCATCTTGAGTTAATAACGTCTATTGCTATCACCTCCTTAGATTCTTATTTTAATATATTTAATAACATTAATAGTTAATTATTATCTGCATTCACAGAATATTCTTTCTATCTATATCACCCCTCTCAATAAATTTATTAATTCTATATATTTACAGGCTATACATAGCCAAATCAGTTTTCATATTTACTACATTATATTTTATAATACTAAGTATAGAACAATTTAATTTGTACTATTTTCATTTACAACTAAATTATACTTTATAATTGTGATAGTTTTATGATAATATAGTAAAATATATATGAATTAATAAATTGGCTAACTAATAATAGTATTAATAATATTTTTCCCTCCTTTGATAGTTATATTATAACTTAATTTTATGATAAAAATTTGTATAAAAATTGAAATATCTATGAAAAAATATATAAAACATTGTTAAAACAGTTTAGTTATATTTACAAATTTTTTCTAGCGCACTATTAAATTAATTTTTTTACTTTTTTCACCTTTTTTTATTGATAAATAAATAATCCTGAGGTATAATTAAATAAGTAAATTCGGAGGAAAACAAATGAGAAAATCAAAAGAAAAATATAGTCCAAAAAAAATAAAAAAAACTATAATAGTTTCTTCGATTGTTGGAATAAGTATTGCAGCAATACTTATTTCTTGTCTTGTATATGCTTATGTGTATGTTAAAAATATATGCAAAGATATTTTAAAAGACAAATCAACTCAAGAGCTATTAAATGGAAATATAATAAATAATATGCAGATATCAAGCTATATATATGATAAAGACGGTAATCAAATAGGATATCTATATGGAACAGAAAATAGAGTTGAAATAGATTATAAAGATCTACCTAAAAATTTAGTCAATGCAATTATTTCTATTGAAGATGAAAGATTTTTTGAGCATCATGGAGTTGATATAAAAAGAACATCAGCTGCAGTTCTAAATTATCTTTCAAATAAAAAAGATTCAAGCTTTGGTGGAAGTAGTATTACTCAACAATTAGTAAAAAATCTAACCGATGATGACGAAACAAGTGTAACAAGAAAAATTCGTGAGTGGTATCGTGCATTTCTTTTGGAAACTAAATACAATAAAGAAGATATTTTTAAAATATATACTAATACCATATATTTGGGTGAAAATGCTTATGGTGTACAAGTTGCATCTAAAGTATATTTTAATAAACCCGTAACAGATTTAAATTTAGCAGAATCTGCTATTTTAGCTGCAGCTATTCAGTCTCCTGAAGCTACAAACCCTTATACCAGCGAAAAATCAAAAGAAAGACTTTTAAATAGACAAAAAGTGGTTTTAAATAAAATGTTAGAACTTGGAAAAATAACAACCGAAGAATATAATGAAGCACTAAACACGCAAGTAACATTTAAAAAAAGCTCTGATATCAATCAAACTCAAACATATTTTGTTGACGCTGCAATTGAAGATGTTGCAAAAAATATTGCAAAAAAACAAAACATAACTTTTGAGCAAGCAAAAAAAGATATTTACACTAAAGGTTATAAAATATATTCTACATTAGATCCAAGTATACAGCAGGTTATTGATAATACATATTCTAATACATCTATTTTCTATACTGATTCTAACGGTGGATTTATGCAATCAGCAATGGTTGTCTTAGACCATAAAAATGGTAATGTTTTAGGCTTAATTGGAGGTGCAGGTAAAAAAGAAGGAAATTTTGTTTTAAACCGTGCAACTCAAAGTTACAGACAGCCTGGTTCATGTATGAAACCTTTAGGAGCTTATGGTCCAGCCTTTGAATTAGGTACACTTACTCCTGATTCATATGTTGAAGACTTACCTTTAAATATAAACGGATGGACCCCAAAAAATTATTATAATTATTTTAATGGATATGTTACTGTAAGACAAGCTATAGCAAAATCAATGAATCTTCCTGCAGTAAGAACTGTACAAAGTATGGACTTAAATTTTGCTTACAACTTTGCAAAAGAACTTGGTCTTAAGAGTTTATTACCTACAGATAAGGCAATCGCCCCACTATCTCTTGGTGGACTTACAAAAGGTGTAAAACCTATTGAAATGGCAAATGCGTATGCAACAATAGCAAATAACGGTATATATAACGAACCAAAATTTTATACAAGAGTGGTAGACAAAGACGGAAATTTAATTTTAGAAGCAGATTATACAACAAAGAAGGTCATGAATGAAAATACGGCAAATATGTTAAAATCATGTTTACAAGATGTTGTAAAATATGGTACAGCTTACGGATATGTTAATCTAGGAAACAATTTCGTTGCTGGTAAAACTGGTAATACAGACGGTGATGTAGATCAATGGTTCTGTGGTTTTTCAGATAATTATACTATTGCTTGTTGGAATGGATATGATGAACCAAAAGCAATAAATAGACCTTATCCATATGCTAGTGTAAGTTTATTTAATACAGTTATAAACGGAATCACTCATTAAAAATATATAAAAATTAAAGCAACTAGATTTTCTCTAGTTGCTTTAATTTTATTTATTATTTATTATCCTGCTTATTATTTATTCTTTCTGATTTAGCTATTTTAGCAATTTCTTTTTTAGGTTTATTTACTCTGTCTAATTCAAACCAAAAACAAGCTCCTTTAGTATATTCACTCTCAACTCCATAATCAGCTTTATGAATATCTAGTATATTTTTTACTATTGAAAGTCCAAGTCCACTTCCAGAATCAGGTCTTCTAAAAGATTCAGTAGATTTATAATATCTACTCCAAATATGTGGTAAATCTTCTTTCTTTATGCCAATTCCATTATCTATTACAGATATTTTCACTTTCTTTGGTGATAAATCTATTTTTACCTTTATTTCTTTACTATTACCACTATGATTTATTGCGTTAGAAATCAAGTTATATAGTACCTGTTGTATTTTAGACTTATCCACCCTCACATATGCTTCTTTTGGAATATCAGTAACTAGGTTAAAATCTGACAAATTGTTTGCCATTTTAAATCTTTCTACTATATTTTTTACAAGTTCACAAATATCGACTGTTTCCTTATTTAAAACTAAAAGCCCAGACTCAATTTTAGATATATCCATCATATCATTTACAAGGGTTGTTAATCTATCTGTTTCATCAATAATTACCTTTAAATGTTCCTCTCTTTTTTCTTTATTATCACCCGATAAATCCCTAATCATTTCAGAATATGCCTTTATCATTGTAAGAGGTGTTCTTAGATCGTGTGAAACATTTGCAATTAATTCTTTTTTTATTTTATCAGTTTTTGCCAGTTCCTTAGTTGTAAAATTAAGAGTATCAACTAGATCATCCAATTCTTTATATCCTGCCTTTTCAAATGTAACATTGTAATTTCCTCTAGCTAGTTTTTTTGTTTCTTCATTTATATTTTTTATTGGTCTAGACAATCTTCTAGAAATAAATACAGAAATTATAGATGCAATCAAAAGTGCTATAAATGTTATATACAAAAGTTGACTTTGAAGAACTGTTGTAGTTGCATCAATAGGATCTATAGAAGATACTATAACAAGATAATTTCCAGAATCTTGCATGAACATTCCATATACATATAATTCACTTTTAAATTTATCAATTTTCAAAGTATAATTTACTCTTTTAATTGGGCTTGATTGTATTTTTTCAACAAACTCACTAGTATCAATAGTAACAGGTCTTGTTGGCATTTGCGTTACATTTCCCTGTCCTGATGAATTATTAGATGAGTAAATCATATTAGAATTTTTATCAAATATAAAAATAGAAGCTGCATTTTTGTATGCAATATTATCTATATAATCTTCATAAGCATCAGAATTGTTATACTCAATTTCAATATTTTCAGCTATTTTGTGTACCTCACTTTTTTTCATTGAGCTATAATAACTTTGAATAAAAATTACTTGCATAAACCATAAAATAATAAATAGAGCTATTGCAAATATAAAAAAATAAAGCCATATTTTAAAGGTAAGTGTATTTTTATTTGCATTTATAAATTCACTTAAATTATTTTTACTCTTCAAACTTATACCCCATCCCTCTAATTGTAGTTATCTTATCTCTATATTTTCCGATACTATTTCTTAGCATTTTTACATGAGTATCAACAGTTCTATCTTCACCAAAGAAATCATATCCCCAAACTTCATTTAATATTTTTTCTCTTGATAATGCAATATTTTTATTCTTAATTAAATATACAAGTAAGTCGTATTCTTTTGGTGTTAGTTCCTTTTTCTCTCCATCTACAACAACAACTCTTCCTAGCATATCAATTTCTAAACCTTCAAATACATATTTATCTTCTTTTTTTGTTTTACTATTATTTTTTACTCTTGATGTTATTGCAGCTACTCTTGCCATTACTTCTTTTGGACTGAATGGTTTTACAACATAGTCATCTATTCCAACTTCAAATCCAAATAATTTATCATACTCTTCTCCTCTTGCAGAAAGCATAAGTACAGGTATATTTTTAGTTTTTCTTATCTCCTTTATTGCAGAAAATCCGTCAAGCTTTGGCATCATTACATCCATTATAATTATATCAAAATCTTTCTCTTTACATATTTCTACTGCTTGCATTCCGTTACCTGCTTCTTCTACCTCATAACCTTCAAATTTTGCATATTCTTTTATTACATTACGAATATTTACCTCATCATCAACAACTAAAATTTTCAAATTATCCCCTCGCTTTAACATACACATATATTATATATCCTTTTTGTGATAGTTTTATGAACTTTATGTAAAACATGCAATTTTACGTTTATTATATCATATTATAATAAAAATATATAGATAAAATTAATATTCTGTATAAAAATAAAGCATTAAACAATAGTTCAATGCTTTATTTTGAGTTACAACTTAACGTTTAAAACATCCATTTCCAATAAATTCTTTAAGAATAGAATCGTTAGGAATATGTGTTGTTTCTATCGGTAAAAAGTTATTTAAAAGTTTATACAGCCTCCTTGCATCTGAATAATACATACTGTTTTCTGGAATTTTTAAAAGCAATTTTTCGGCAAATGGTTTCAAAACTCCAAGTTCATACACAAGATTTGTATTAAATATTGCATCGGCAAGGTTAACATATGGAAAAATGTTTTTTCTTTCGCCATCTAAAACTTTTTTCCAATTACTTAAGGTATCCTCTGGACTTACACCCCTTGTATCTGAATCTCTGACAATTCTACGGATAAGTCTTGTATCATTTGAAGATACTTTAGTAAAATGATCAAGTCCCAATGTTACCAAAGGTGCAAGATATATTTTAAATGACTTTGCATTTATCAATTCATGAACTTTAGGATTTAAAGCATGAATGCCTTCAATAATCAAAATATCATTTCTTGACATATACAAAACATTGTTATTGTTAAATTCCTTTTTAGAGCACTTAAAATTATACTCTGGAACACGCACGCTGTTACCATTAAGTAAACTATTCATTTGAATACTAAACAACTTAAGGTCAAGATTGTTTATTGATTCATAATCCTTTTTGCCATCAACAACAGGAATTTTTTCCAAATCATGAAAATAATTATCCATAGATATATGTATAGCTCTTTTACCGACTATCTTAAGTCCATCTTCAAGCTTTTGAGAAAATGTTGTTTTTCCAGATGATGATGGGCCAGCAATAAATATCGCTCTTATATCATTATCAGAATTTATTTTCTTCAAGATTTCCAAAATTCTCTGAGAGTGATTAAGTTCAGCATAACGTATATCATTTGAAATAGTATCTCCAAGTACATGCATATTTAAATCAGATACACTATTTATTTCAATATTTTTTTCAAATTCTTTGAATTTATTAAATTCATTGATAACGTTATTTGATATTACTTCAGTATTAATTTTATCAATATTATCATCATCTGGCAAAAATAAAATAGCTCCATCCTTATATGGTTTTATTTCAAAGTTTGTTATATATCCTGTTGTAGGTGCAACAAGTCCATAGAGATAGTTATAATAATTGTCGCATTCATAAAAAGTATAATTATCCTTGGTCTTTATCCTGAAGTTATCGAGCTGATGTTCTGAGCCCAAACTTTTATATACCTTCCTTGCACCCTCATAAGAAAGTTTATGCTTCGTTATACGAATATTATACATAATAATATTCCACATTTTCTCTCTTATATCTTCAATAAGATCTTCGTCAACTTGCTGCTTAAACCGAATAAAATAATTATTTTGTATTTTATTGGTAAATTCAATTTTATTCATGTTAAGTGATAAATCATAACAAGCCTTTAAAAAAATAAGTTTTAGAGTACGGGCATAAATCCTCTTACCTTCATCAGAGTAAAATGTTATGGGTTCAACTACAGAATCTTCAACAAGTTTATAATATATTGAATGAATACTGTTGTTTACCTTTACAGCCAATATTCTATTATTATCATCACTTAAACAATCTTTTACCATTGTTTCCTCTTTGACAATTTTTGTTTTACCTTCAATTTCAATTTTTATCATGTTAGTTAACATAATATAATCCTCCTTTGTATAACAATATGATTAAATTTTAATGTATCTATTATTATATCAAAGTTATTCTTTATTTTCAAGTTTTATGACAACTTTTTACATTTTTTTAAATGGTATATCGTTATTCATTTCTTTTATAATCCATTTCATTATAACATTTACAACATATTCTATTTGCTCGCAACTTAAATTAGTACCTGCCTTTATTTTGTGCCACTTATATAAACATCCTCTACAACATGTGGCTGTAGCATGCTGCGCAATAAAAACAGGATGTCCTCTCATCGGTGTTTGTTTACCATCATTTAATATATGTGATGGTGCCAAACGTTTTTTTACAAAATCATATGCATGTTCTCTTATTTTATCTAACCCCTTATTAGTGACATATTCTTTATCTTTTTTACTTAAATGAAAACTACTTCTAAATTTTGATCTAGACAATTTACCAAAAATATCTTCCATTATTCTCCCCTACTCTTAATTAAATTTGCAGATTTATTTTCACATCACTACAAATTACTTTAGTTATACTTTACTATATTATTTGTCATATTTATATATTTTTCTAAATAAATATTTTGTGAATTATTTTCTCTAATAGTTTTTGTAAATTTATTGATACACTTTTATCTATTTTTTCTTGCAATATTTCATTATTTGATATAATCCTAATTCCAATGCATGGAATATTAAATTTTTCACATACACAATAGCAACCAATACTTTCCATATCTTCACAATCACACTTAAACTTTTCTCTTATCCAAGATATTCTATCACATTCTCTATTAAATATATCTCCACTTCCTAAGGTACCAATACATACTTTATTTTCATAAACATTATTAAACTCATTTCTAAATATTTGTGTATAACTTTCCTCTGTAACTTTTGCATCAATTGCTCTTTTATTTAATTCCCAGCTAAGAGGATTTGAACCTTCACCTTCATATAACATTGGAGTTTTATACGCATTTATATTACAACATCTTTTTCCTATTACAATATCTCCAATATGTAAGTCATTAGAATAAGCTCCTGCTATTCCTTGATTTATAACAAAAGTAGGATTAAAAGACATAATACCTATAGTCGTTGCCATTGTCGAATTTACAACTCCAACCAAAGTTTTTGATATTACAACATTTACATCATTTATATTTCCTAAGTAAAATTCAAATCCAGATATTTCTTTCTTTACTTTGTTGCTCATTTTACTTAATAAATAATTAATTTCAATATCTAGTGCACCTTGTATTAATACAATATTTTTCTTCATTATTTCACCTCATATACCAATAAAACTGCTATAACGTATACACCTATTATAGCAGGCCTTAATTCTAGGCTAAAGTCATTATTAAGTATACTATTATATCTACTATCTAATTAAAATATAAATTTTAATTTAATGTTTAAACACAGTAATATATAATTTAAAAATAAAGCAGTTAATTCTATTAAATTTTAAAAACTAAAGTAGAAAAAAATGGGAAAATAACACCATTCAAAGAAACTTGAACAGTGCTATTTTAATGTATTTATAAATTATTGGAGGCGCCTATCAGAATCGAACTGATGATCAGAGTTTTGCAGACTCGTGCCTTACCGCTTGGCTAAGGCGCCTTATACTAAATATATATTAAGTATAAAAAAATTTATTACACTTTTTATATATAAAAATAAGGATTATAAATAATCCCTATTAAAATAAATGGAGCGGAAAACGGGGCTCAAACCCGCGACCTTCGCCTTGGCAAGGCGACGCTCTATCAACTGAGCTATTTCCGCTGGTGGCTTGAGACGGAATCGAACCGCCGACACGAGGATTTTCAGTCCTCTGCTCTACCAACTGAGCTATCAAGCCATAAATATTAAGCATAATATGGATTAACATTAACTTAAAGTATAATATCATAATAGCAACTGTTTGTCAATTACTTTAATGAAAATTACAAAAAAATAAGTAAATTAAAATTATGCTATTATTAAAAAAAGAGATGATTTTTTTCATCTCGTTTATCACCATAGTTTGGCGACCCGAATGGGGCTCGAACCCACGACCTCTAGCGTGACAGGCTAGCGTTCTAACCAACTGAACTACCGGGCCAAAAAATAAGTGGTGGGCACTACAGGGCTCGAACCTGTGACCCCCTGCTTGTAAGGCAGATGCTCTCCCAGCTGAGCTAAGCGCCCACTTACTGATGACAGAGATAATTATATCCTAAAATACTATATTTGTCAACACTTTTTTTGTATTTTTTTATACTTTTTTTATTATATTTTCTATCATCACACTAAATCAATATTTACTTTAGATATAGGCTACATAATTTAAAATGTATGTATTATTTTACATCACTTATTACTTTATATACCTTTTCTTTCAAGTTATCATATTTTTTTATTACATCAGATATATACTCATCATACATTTTATTAAATAAAAAGAATCCTTGTACCTTATCTGCACCACATTTTATTGCTTTTTCTAACTGTTCTTTAGTTTCTATGCAACATATTGTTATTTCAGATTCCAAGTCTTTAGACAATTTTATTACATTTTCCAAACAATTATCATTTAAATCGCTTTCCTTAGACATATATTTTGCATATAATTTAATTTCATCAATATTTAAATTGTTGTATAATATCATATCCTCATATTTTATATTAAAATTATTAATAGAAATTTTGGCACCAGATTTTTTTAGCTTTTCAAACATAGATCTATACATATTTATTTTCTTTAAATCTATATTGTTTGTAAGTTCTAAAATAACTTCACCTTTACTAACATTATACTTTTCTAATATTTTGCATAACTCATTAGTAAAATCATCTTTCATAAAATGTCTTGTAGAAATATTTACAGCCATTTGGATATTTGTATATCCATTATTTTTAAGCTCTGTTAATTTCTTACACATATTCTCTAATACAAATCTATCAAGTTTTACTATTATTCCCATTTCATCTGCTTGCTTTATAAAATAATCTGAATCAAGTTTACCAAGAACTGGATGATTCCAATATAATAATGCTTCAAAACATATATTATCCATATCGTTTAAATTAATTCTTGGCTGTAATGATATTGAAAATTCATTTTTATCATATGCTTCTTTTAAGTCTTTTTCCATTTTATTTTTATTATCAAGCTTTGCTTTTAATGATTTATTATAAAAATAATAGCCATTTTTTCCATTTTCTTTTATATAATACATGGCATCATCTGCATACATGATAAGCTCAGTTTTAGTCTTAGCATCTTCCGGAAATACAGATATTCCCAAACTATACTGAAGTGAAATACTAGTTCCTTGAATCATAATAGGTTCCTCAAGTTGCTTTTTCATATAATCAAGTACTTTAGTTATATCTCTCGTTGTTTTTATATTTTGTATTACAATTGAAAATTCATCTCCACCAAGTCTATATGCAACTGCATTTGATGGCAATTTTTCATCAAAAGTTCTTGCCAAGTACACTAAAAGTTCATCACCTACGTCATGACCCATTGTATCATTTATTTGCTTAAATCCATCTAAATCCATAAAACATACTGCAAATTTATTTCCTTTTTTTATAAGTTTATCAAGAACAGATAAAAACAAATATCTATTTCCTCTACCAGTAAGTTGGTCAGTATAGGCTTGTTTTTTTTCAATTTCTCTTTTTCTAATTTTTCTGTAGTTTATAAGTTGATACAAAACAAAGCCTAGTATAACCAACAAAAATATCTCTGCAATCTTTAAAAATGTAGGATTTGTCAGAAAATTCCACATATAAAAACCTCTCTTTTTAGTTTATTTTACAACTATATTTACAATTCTTGATTTTATAACAATTATTTTTTGTATTTGTTTTCCATCAATATATTGTGCTAATTTATCATCATTTTTAACTTGCTCTTTTATTTCCTCTTCTGAAAATGATGTTGGAACAGTTATTTTAAATCTAACTTTTCCATTTATTTGAACTGCAAGTTCAACATTACTTTCAATTATTTTAGATATATCATATTCAGGCCATTTTGAACTAAATATATGTCCTTCAAATCCAAGTCTTTCCCATAATTCTTCTGTAACATGTGAAGCAATAGGATTTAATATTTGTAAAAAAGGTGCAATATATTTCTTACTTACTTTTTCTTGCTTATATAACAAATTAACATATGTCATCATTGCAGCAATTGCAGTATTATATTTTTGCTCTTCATAATCTTCTGATACTTTTTTTATCGTTTTGTTTAACTCTTTTTCAATTTCGTCATTTGTTATATCTTCATCAGTTGCAAATTCTTCAATTCTAGTTACTCTATCTAAGAATTTTTTACAACCTTTTACCCCATTTTCATTCCAAGGAGCTGAATCTTTGTAATCAGCTATAAATAATATATATGTTCTTAATGTATCTGCTCCATACTCTTTTACAATATCATCAGGATTAATAACATTTCCTTTTGATTTTGACATTTTATCTCCATCAGGCCCTAATATTAGTCCTTGTGTAGTTCTTTTAGAATATGGCTCTTTTGTAGGAACTAAACCAATGTCATACAAAAATCTGTGCCAAAATCTTGAGTATATAAGGTGACGCGTAACGTGCTCCATTCCACCGTTATAACAATCAACTGGAAGCCAATATTTTAGTTTTTTACTATCTGCAAATTCATTGTTATTTTTTGGATCAATATATCTTAAGAAATACCAACTAGAACCAGCCCATTGAGGCATAGTATCTGTTTCACGAGTTGCGTGTCCACCACATTTTGGACAAGTTGTATTTACAAAGCTATCAACCTTTGCAAGTGGTGATTTACCATCTTCACCAGGTATGAATTCTTCTAAGTCTGGAAGTTCGAGTGGTAAATCTTTTTCATCCATTGGAACAAGACCACATTTATTACATTTTACAATTGGAATTGGTTCTCCCCAATATCTTTGTCTTGCAAAAGCCCAATCTTTCATATGATAGTTTGTTTTTTGCATACCAATTTTATTTTCTATAATATATGCTATTATTTTTTCTTTTGCATCTTCAACTGTAAGTGAGTTTAAGAAACCAGAGTTTACCATTATACCTGTTTGAATATCAGTAAATGCTTCCTTGTCCAAATTAACTTCTGAACTATCACTTTTTACTACTTGTTTTATATCAATACCAAATTTCTTTGCAAATTCATAATCTCTTGTATCATGGGCTGGAACAGCCATTATAGCTCCTGTACCATATCCCATCATAACATAATCTGTTACATAAAGTGGTATTACTTCATTTGTAACTGGATTTAAAATGTTAATACCTTCTACTTTAACCCCTGTTTTCTCCTTAGATAGCTCTATTCTTTCAAATTCAGTTTTTCTTTTAGCCTCTTCTCTATATTTTACTATTTCATCAAAATTAGATATTCTATCTTTTAATTCATCAATTATAGGGTGCTCAGGTGCAATTGCCATATATGTTACACCAAATATTGTATCTGGTCTTGTTGTATAAACAACTAAATCTTCACCAGTCTCATTAACTTTAAAATCTATTTGCGCACCATATGATTTTCCAATCCAATTTTTTTGTTCAATCTTTACACGTTCTGGAAAATCAACTTCATCTAAACCTTCAAGTAGTTTATCTGCATATTCTGTTATCTTTAGCATCCATTCTTCTTTTTCAAGTTGAACAACATCACTATCACATCTATCACATTTTCCACCTTGAGACTCTTCATTTGCAAGAACAACTCTACATTTAGGACAAAAATTTACATATCCTTTTGATTTATATGCAAGTCCATGTTTGTATAATTGCAAGAAAATCCACTGTGTCCATTTATAATATTCTGGTCTTGTAGTATCTATAGCTCTATCATAATCAAATGAAAAACCTACAGATTTTAACTGATTTGTAAAAGTTTCAATATTTTTATCTGTAACTTTTCTTGGATGAATTCCTGTTTTCATCGCATAGTTTTCTGTAGGAAGGCCAAATGCATCAAATCCAATAGGAAATAACACATTATATCCTTGCATTCTTCTTTTTCTTGAAATAATATCCATTCCAATATATGCACGTATATGCCCTATATGCATACCAGCTCCTGATGGATATGGAAATTCAACTAAAGCATAGTATTTCTTCTTTGAAAAATCGTCTGTTGCATTAAAGCATTTACTTTCTTCCCATATTTTTTGCCACTTTTTATCTATACTTTTATCATACATTATCTTTACACCTCATTACTTTACGTATCTTTCATATTCGCTTTCGATAAATCTATCTGTCATACCAGATAAATAGTCTACTATTATTTGCTCTTTTTTATTATTCAATACGTATTCTTTGTTTTTATTATTTAAAAAGGTTTCATATATATTATTTGATTTTTTAGAATTATTTAAAGCTACCAGATATACATCAAAAAGCTCATTAAAAATTCTAGTGTATCTTTCAACATCTTCTTTTGTATTAGCCTTCATGTAAATATTTTTCATATTGAAATCTTTTAATTTATCTATAGCTCTATATACCGTATCAGACATTGATATATATGGCTTGTTAAAGCTATTTTCAATTATATCTAAAATAATACTATTCATAATCTCAGAGTTTTTAGTTCCAAGTACTCTTTTTATATCTTCTGGAATATCCCTTTCTGCAATTACCTTAAGTCTCATTGCATCTTCTATATCCTTCCCGATGTATCCTATTACATCAGAAATTCTAACAATACATCCCTCTATTGTCATAGGAATTAATTCATAATTATTTTTTTCATCATCAAGACATGCTTCATACTCTTTTTTAAATGTTGTTAAATCTTTTTTTACAGGAGCATACTTATTTTGTAGCATTTCCCCATTATGACACATTATTCCATCTAGTACTTGAAGAGTAAGATTACAGCCATTTCCACCATTTTCTATTTTAGTAAACATTCTTACACTGTTTAAGTTATGTGCAAAAGTCTTTCCGATTTTTTCTTTGGAAATTTTATTTAGTATTCTTTCTCCTGCATGACCATATGGAGTATGTCCAACATCATGACCTAGTGATATTGCCTCACATAAATCTTCATTTACTCCTAGCGCTCTAGCTATAGTTCTTGCTGCCCTACTTACAAATTGTACATGTGTTATTCTTCTTGATATATTATCATTTTCAATATCACTATATACCTGAGTTTTATCTATATATCTTGTATACGTAGAAGAGTGTATTATTTTATCTACATCTCTTTCAAATTCCAGCCTTATATCTTCTTTTTCACTTTTTTCTCTTATAGCATCAGATGATAAACAAGCAAAAGATGTCAAATTTTCTTCTGATTTTTGCATTTGTTTTTTTATTTCACTAAAATTATCCACCTTTTACTCTACCTCCTTCAAAATTATAGCAACATATTAATTGCGCCTTCCACACATTTAATTTCAAGTGGAAAATTAGGACCTGGGTCGCCATCAACATCTGGAAGATCACATTTTCCTTTTGTTTTAGTAATTTTTATCCATTTTTCCTTTGAGTATATTACATTTTTATCAGTATAATGATTTTTTGCAAATAATTTTCCCGCAAGCAAACTTGTATCTGCAATATTACAATCTTTAATTATTAACATATCAAGTAGTCCATCTTGAATACTTGAATTATCACAGAACGCATCTATTCCACCAACACTACTACCATTAAATACTAACATTACTTTTACTTTTTCAATGTATATATCATTTTCTGTCTCTATTTTCACTTCAAATGGTTTAAATTTTACCATTTGATTTACAGCAGTTATGAAATATGAAAGCATACCAAGAGAATTTTTTAAATTTGGATCTACTTTCTGAGACACATTAGTAAATAATCCTGCTGAACATATATTAACAAAATATTTATCATTTACTTTACCAACATCAACAGGCTGAACATTGAAAGTCAGTAATTTATCTATACACTCTGAAAAATTTTGTGGCATTTTTAGATGTCTTGCAAAATCGTTTGAAGTACCTGCAGGTATAACACCAAGTGGAGTTTTAATATTATTTTTCATCATAACATTAACAACTCTATTTACAGTACCATCACCACCTGCAACAACAATTGCACTATATCCATCTTTATCTACATCTTTTAAAAATTCATATAAATTTGTATTATTTGCTGCTCTAAATATAGATACCTCTATATCATTATCCATAAATTTTTCTATAATAGGATCTAAAAAATATTTGAATTTACTTTGACCTGCTCCAGAATTATATATTAATTTTATTTTTTTCAAGTTTACTCATCCTTTCTGGAATTTTTCATACTAATTATATTACATATCTATTGTTATTTCAAGAGAAAATGCCAAAATATAGAAAAAACGGATATTTTAATAATCATATTAAATCCCCGTTTTTTTTACATATTTAATTAATTTTTATTAAGTCCTTTCGTTTGAATTTCATCTGTGCTATCAGTTATTCCGTCAATTGAAAATTCACTAACATTTCTATTTGTAACTTTAGACATAAATTTGGTATTGTAATTATACAAATAAATTCCCATTTCATTCTTTACTTTATAAAAGACTGTATCGTCTACATTTTGCAATATTTGTACAGAACCATATATAACCTTTTCCTTAGAGTTATCTGACAAACTTACACTCCATAACGAATTACTATCTGAAGGATTTATATAATATAATTTACCATTTGAAACAAATAAATATTTATTTCCATCTATTTCTTTAATATTTCCCTTATCTGATATTCCAACTGCATCAGAAAGTGAAGTACTATTACTACCATCTTTTCCTATTTTATATATTTTATTTCCATCTGCTTTATTTACAAAATATATGCTATTTTCATCTTGAATTATATATGAAACATTTTGACTATCAGTAAGTTTTAATTCAGAACCACCTTCAAGATCATATCTTACCAATATTTTTTTAGTTTTTTCTAGTTTAGCGACATATAAATTATTGTTATCAACTAATACTTCTGATACATTATCTATAGAAAATTCCTTGTTTTCTTTAGTATTTACATCAATATAACTTAACTTGTTATTTGCAATATAATAAATTCTTGTATCTGTTAAAGTATACTTTTCGACCCCAGAATTAACTAAAGTTTCTGTTTCAGAATTTTCTTTAGAAAATCTACATAAAGCACCATTTTTAATTCCATAAATATAATTATTTTTTGAAATTATATCATGCATTCCACTATTTTGATATATTAATGTATCATTAAATCCATCTGTTCTAATTGAGTTTAATGAGTAAACAGGATCATAAGTATACCCTTCTGTTACATAATACATATTATATACTTTCTGATTACTTACGCCATCACCTTCTACATACTTATAATTGTTTGATTTACTATATACATAAAATTGAAAAAATACATAAACTGCTAAAATAACTAAAGCTCCTACCATTATATATGAAATCTTACTTTTTTTCTTAAGACTTTGTTTCTGCTTTTTCTTTCTTTTTAAATATTCTTTTCTTGTAATTTCTTCTTCAGGATTTAGTTGTAATCTTGTCAAAATTATCAACTCCTTTTCTTTTGTCATATACATAATTATTATATACTACTTTTTAAATTTTGTAAATAATTTTATATCAGATTTTATATAAATTTTAGAGGAAAATTTAGCTAAAAAATGCAAAGAAAAAGTAATTTAAAGAAATATATTTAAGTCATTTATATTAAGTATTACATTTGCGCCTTCGCGAATTAAAAAATTAGAAAAAAAGCAATTTTTATTCCACATATCTCCAGGGATGACTAAAATATCTTTTCCAAAATCTAAAAAATTACTCACTAACGTATTAGAATAACTAGTATATTTTGCTTCTGGAATTAATATAACATCTGCAATTGTTAGCATACATATAATATTGTAAAGACTAAAAATATATAAATTATTTATATCCAATCTTTCTATTTCAATTGTCCTTAACTCACTTACATTTTCTATATTCACTATACTTATATTACAAGAGTTCTTCTTTATATTTTTGCTACCTATGCACACATTTATATTTTCTTTTACATTTTTGCAATTTAAAAAATATTTGCATTTTTCTATTCCATACTTACTTGTATTGTTATCACAAAAAATATATAGCTTTTTTCTAGTACAATTTAATAGATTTGTATTTCCATATACAAACGTATAAAGATATTTGTCATTAATTTTTACTTTTTGTATTTTAATATTCATATTATGAATTATATTTAATAATTTTTCTGATTGGATTTTTAATTTAGAACTTACTAATTTATTTATAACTTCATTTGAAAAAAACATTTTATTTTTGATTAAAATTTGCTTAAACTTTAAACTATTATTTGAAATCTCATACATTTCTTTTATACTTCCAAAAGAAACTTCAAATTTCGAATATAAAGATAAGTCTAGCTTCTGTAAAGAACACAGAAGCCAGAATATATATTTATCTTCTATTTTACATCTCCACCTTTTCTAATACAATATTTCCAATTTTTCCATTTTTTATATCATCAAGAAGTACATTTGCAGCCCTTGACATATCTACATTTCCACCTGATACTAAGCATCCTCTTTTTCTACCAATTACTTCTAAAATATCATATGAATCAAGTTCATCCAAAAGTTCTTCTTCAATAGAATATGAATCTACAAGCAACTTTTTATACCCTTCATTGATTAGTAAATTAATACCTGAACATGCAAGTTCTTCATTATCTACTACTTCTAGTTTGACATTACCAGTTAAAGCAAGCTTTACACCTGCATTATTTTCATCTAGACGTGGCATAAGAATTCCTGGTGTATCTAGAAGTTCTATATCACTTCCAACTCTTATCCATTGATTTTTTCTTGTAACACCTGGTTTATTTGATGTAGCAGCTGCATTTCTATTTGCAATTTTATTTATTATTGTTGATTTTCCAACATTTGGAATACCTGCAATTAAGCACCTATATATAGGTTTTACTTTTATATTTTTACTACTATATTTCTTTTCATATATCTCTTTTCCCTGTTTTCTTATTTCATTAACAAGTTTTGAAATATTTTCAGATTTATTTGCATTTGTTAAAACACAAACATCTCCTCTATTTTTATAATAATCTTCCCATTTTGTAAGTTCTACTTTATCAGCTAAATCTGATTTATTAAGTACAACTATCCTTTTTTTATCTTTTGCAAGCTCGTCCATTAACTTATTATGGCTTGCAATTGGTACTCTAGCATCCAGTATTTCCACAACTACATCTATTAATTTTAAGTTATTTTTTATCTCGTTTTGTGCTTTTACCATATGTCCAGGGAACCAGTTAATTCCGACTTTAGTTAACTTTTCTTCTTGATTGTTATTTTTCTTTTCTGCTCTAATTTTTCTTTTTTGATACATATCCATTTTAATCACTTCCTTTTTACAACTTGTAATTTCTCGCTAACTATTTAATTTCAAATTCATTTGAATAAATATCAGTATTTTTACCATTTTCAGAAAACGAAAACATAGTCTTTATAATTCTATAAGTTCCTTTGCTTAATTCTCCATAAGTATTTTCAAAATTCAATTTTTTTGTTGTTTCACTATTTCCCTTCATTATATAAGCTATATCATTCCAACTTGTATTTGGTAAATTGTCTAAATATTTCCATTCTCCATTTATGTTTTTTTGAATTTTATATTCTTCTCCATATCCTATGTCATTGTCATTGTTATTTGTAATTATTATTGAAATACTGGTTGGTTTTATTGTAGTACTATCAACTTTCATTATAACATTTTCTAAATTGCTATTATTTTCCTCATTTGCTGATAAATTTTCTTTATATTTCTTTTCGTACGCTTTCATTTCTTCTTTAAAGTCATTGTAATACATAAACCAACTACCTATCTTTACGTCGTCAAATCCTGTTAATGTATGGAATTCTATTACTTTATAACCTAAACCAAAATATTCTATTGTACCTCCATCAGCTAACATTCCAGCTGGATTTTGTATGCAAAAAATAGGTTTTTCCTGATTTCTTGCTCTATTATAATCTACTATAAAAAATACAATTCCTAAAACAACTATTATTCCTAAAATACCACCAATTACTTTTAAAATTTTTTTCATAAATATCACCTTTCTTTTTACAATTTAATCTCAGCTACAAATTACTATTTTATTTCCTCAAGTTTCTTTTGCTCTTTTATTTCTAATTTTTTTCTTTCTCTTTCAAGTTCTTTTAAACTCTTTTTAGGTTTTGGCATTTCTTCCAGCATCATTCCACCAATATCTGCAATTGCCTTTCTAACTTTTTTTCTACCTCATAATGTACATCTTTTGCTTCTTTCTCACCTTATACATTATCTTTTAAAAGTTTTTGTTTCGTTTGATTTATTCTAAATAAATTATCAACTAATTCATCTTCATTCATATTATCTAAAATATCTTCTCTATATCGTAATTTTTTTCTTTTAAATATATCATCAGCGGTTTCACCATTATATAATCCTTTATATCCTGCATTATGAAATTCAGCCATATTTTTAACGCCAACAGAAGATGCAACTTTTTGCAAGGTATAATTACCTTGTCTCGTTAACTTTCTTTGATAAAATCTTTTTTCATCATCTGATAATGAATCATATTCTTGCCCTGTTATTTCTTGTTTTCTTGTTTGTATAGCAAAATAGGTTTGTCCTAAAGCAACAACTTCCTTGCTTGAATCTGCATTTTGTACTATTAAATAACATATATATCTTGAAAGTTTAAAATCTTGTATATTAGCAGTGGCATTATTATTTCTTTTTGACAACCTGTTGACCTCAACAAGTTGTTCATCTATATCAAATCCAGAATTTTTACAAGCATCTTTTGCTTTATTTAAGACCTTTAAGAAATTTCTCCAGTCTTTATATTCTAAAACTTTTGAAAGTTCCCTAGCATACCAATATTCATTTCCATATTCATCTATATGTTTAATATTTTCAAAAATATTATTAGTATATCTATTTCCAATTTTCTTCATTACTGCCTCCTTGTTTATTGCTTCATATAAAAGTTTTCCATAAGTCGTTATTACCTCTATTTTATTTAAAATAACTATCATTTTCCAGTTATAAAATGTAAAAAGGAATAAGACTAAAAGCCTTTATTTATAAGACTTCATAGGAAGTTTTCCATAAGTCGGTTTATACCAGTTAATTCCGACTTTAGTTAACTTTTCTTCTTGATTGTTATTTTTCTTTTTTGATACATATCCATTTATTATCACTTTCTTTTTACAACTTGTAATTTTTTATTATGGTTTATTTTTATTTACACACCTATAAATAAGTAAATATATTAAAATTATGCTAGAAATTCCTATTGAAATATTACCTATATTGTCCAAATTATATCCATTTTCCATAATATATTTTTCTAATTCTCCTAATTTAAACATTCCCTCTGTAATATATAGTGTTTCTTTCTTTCCTAAAGAATGATATATGGTTAGTTTTCCAGAGTGCCAGCCCTGCCCTAATATAATTTTAGTAATATTATCTGTATTTTCTATTTTTCCATTTAATGATTGGTAAACTAAATCTCTGTTCTTTGAATTCACATTTATTGCAATGCCTTCTTTATTAAATATTGAAAGTGCAAATATAATTTCTAATATTGCAACTATTATTAATACATAATTTATTTTTTTCATTATTTGCGTAACCTCTAAATTACTATTTTATTTTATTTCAACAAGTTTCTTTTGCTCTTTTATTTCTAATTTTTTCTTTTCTTTTTCTAATTCTTTTAAACTCTTTTTAGGTGTCGGCATTTCTTCTGGCATCATACCACCAATATCTGCGATTGCTTTTCTAACTTTTTGACCAACTTCATAATGTACATCTTTTGCTTCTTTTTCACCTTGTACATTATCTTTTAAAAGTCTTTGTTTAGTTTGCTTTATTCTAAATAAATTTGCAACTAATTCATCTTCATTCATATTATCTAAAATATCTTCTCTATATCTTAATTTTTTCTTTTAAATATATCACCAGCTGTTTCGCACGTTTATAAGCCTTCGTAGCCAGCATTATGAAATTCAGCCATATTTTTAACGCCAACAGAAGACGCAACTTCCTGAAGCGTATAATTACCTTGCTTTGTTAATTTTCTTTGATAAAATCTTTTTTCATCATCTGATAAAGAGTCATATTCTTGTTCAGTTATTTCTTGTTTTCTTGTTTGAACAGCAAAATATGTTTGTCCTAAAGCAACAACCTCTTTACTTGGATCAGCATTTTGCACTATCAAATAACATATGTATCTTGAAAGTTTATAATCTTTAATAATCTCTTCTTTTCCTTTACCTGTTTTTATTGGCTTGTTGATCTCAACAACCCAATCTACCTTGCTTGAGACGCTGTTATTTGCTGATAAAACTGCTTTATCTATTACTTTTTGAAAATTTCTCCAGTCTTTATATTCTAAAACTTTTTATAATTCCCTAGCATACCAATATTCATTGCCATAATCATCAATATGCTTTATATTTTCAAAAGCGTTGCTTGTATATTTATCTCCTATTTTCTTCATTGTTACCTCCGTTTCTATTGCTTTATATTAAAATTTACATAATTCGGTTTATACCAGTTGATATTTGTTTTATTATTCATATAATCCAGCTTCTTTTATTATTTGATTACTATTCCATCCAAATTACATATATATGCATTTGGTACTAGTTCTTTTATTTTATTAAGCATTGTACTGTCCGTTTCATATTTTCTACCAACTAATATTCCTTCTATAAAATTTGATGGTATTCCAAATAATACAGCACTTTCTCTATCAGTAAAGAAATCATTTTTATTTTTTCTTTCTCTTATAAAATTTTCATAATAATTTGGATTTACAAATTCCCTGACGTCTTCATCAGAAATATTACCAGATAATATATCTCCTAAAAGCATATTTTTTATTTCTTTACTCTCACCATTAAATATAATACCTACCTGAACTCTGTTTTGTACTAAACTAGGCATAAATCTTGCTTCCTTAGTTTGCTCCAATGTCCACATATGACAATCTACTTTCATAACTTCATCTAATATCAAATTCATTTTATCATACGGAATAACACCTGTTTTATTCATTTGCGTATCATTACCATTTTTATATACACCAGCATATAAAATTGTTCCACCAGAATAAAAATTGATATAATCCTTTAGCAAACAATCTTTTTTTAAATTCCATACTCCTACTGATGAAGGATACTTTGATAATCTACCATCTATAAACCAACTAGAAATAAGGCCATTTTTTACTATTTCTTTTAAGCCTTCAAAATTTTTATAAGTTCCATGTAATAATGTTCCTTTTTTTAACCTTACTAAATCTCCAGTATTATATTTATTTGATCCATTAAGATAATTTTCTTTATAATTATAAAACCTTTCTATTTGATTTATCATTATCATTTTACTTTTTTCATTAGTTAATTTTTCTTTTGTTATTTCTACATAATGTTTTTTATTCATAAAATACCAACTTTCATATTATTTATTTTTAAAGTGCAATTACGTAACCAGTTCAATTTTTACTAAAGGTATAATGCTTTTTTTCAGTTATTTTTACTACTTTTATTAAAAATATAAGTTTTCCAGTTAAAAAGTGTAAGGTGTCAATCTTCTCAAAGTCTTATAAATAAAGAGTTTTCATTAGAGGTGAAATAAAACGTTACCAAACAGTTAATAGTAGATTTACTATTTTCTTCTTTATTTTCATTTTTTGCTTTTTCTTGTCTCATTTTTCTTTTGTGATACATATCAATAAATTTTCAATTCCTTTATAAATCATATTTTAATTCGATATTTTCATTGTTGGTATAACTATTTAAATAAATAGTATTCTCATTTTCAGTATCAAAAGAAAAGTTAAATAAAGTAATATAAGGATCATCTTTTGTTTGTAATATTGATTCTTCATACTTATTTTCATCACATCTATAATTCAATATATTTTTTATATCATCTAAATTTTTGCTACTTTTACTAAATAATTCTTTTGCTTTATTTAATCTAAATATACTATTACTTCCATTATCAGTTTTTGGATTATTTAAATATTCTTTATGTATATAATGATTAGAATGAATGTAATAATTATCTATATATTCAGCATCTACTCCATTCGAATATACCTCAATAGATACAGCAATATTATTATTTATATCTATAGCATTAACATGAAATCCAGAAGCAACTTTCATCTCTTTACATCTACTAATTAAATCATCAATTGATTTTGCTTCTGATATATGTCTTTGAGAAAAGTATCTCGGATAATTATCTAAATTAGTATTTTTATCATGACAATAATTAATTGTTTTTACTATTCCATAGCTATTCCAACTTATACCATTTCCAAATGGCATATTATACATATCATTCGTAACAAACCAATTATTATCATCAATCATAACTTTACTCAAACAAAAATTTCCTTCAATATAATCATCATCTTCATTATGTGAAATAATATAATTACCATTGTCTTTTTTACACATAATAGTGGTGCAATGTTCAAAATTAATATCAGTTATTTCTGGGCATAGAATTGCAAAATAGTTTAATCTACCAAGACCAAGCCCATCAGCTTTTCCTATTACTTCATCATAATATTTTGGATACTCTTTTTTAAGATTATTAAACTGAATTTTAATTTTATTCTTAATACTATCGTTTAAAAGTAAATTTTCAATATCTTCTATATCTATTTTGACATTATTTCTAAAATACTCTCCTGATAATTTTCCATTTTCATATGGTGATTTGATTAAATATAAAATATTTGTTTTTGACATTAAAAATTATCTCCTCTCTATGTGCATATATTATACTCTATTATCTTAATAATTGAAATTATTTTGTTAAGTTCAACAATCTAATTTTTTAATTACTTTCTATAACGTATTTATCAAATTTTTCTATTTAATTTTCATTAGAATTATAAGTAATATTACTTTCTTAAAGTAACAAATCAAAATCTGACTTATATAATTTGTCATGTTTCATTCTATATTTTTCAAAATATCTAAATCTTTTATTTTTAACTTTTATATATTTCACCAAAAATTTATTAATTATCATTTTCATAATATGGATTTAACGATTTATAATAATATCTTGGTGCATTTCCAATTTTATATTTTTCACCTTTTTTAGCATCATTAATAATTTCGTGTGCTGGTTCAAGGTATGCATCCATACTATCAGCATAATTTATAATTATGACTTCAAGCATTTTAGGCAAAACTAAAGCTCCCCATTCACTATATTCATTCATATGACTACCTATCATATGTATAACCTGATTTTTAAATTGCTCATCTATATCATAATTTCTTAAATAGTTCTCGACAATATGTGTCCCTTCATAAGAATGTCCTAATAAATCCATACTATTACCATTTATAGAATTATAATTTTCACTATCAGAAAAATCATTAAAATCATTGCATTTTCCTATATCATGCACTAAAGCTCCAAAAACTATTAAATCTTTATCTACATTTAAGTTAGGATACAAATTGCAAATTGCTATTGCATTTTTTGTAACACTGTATACGTGAAATAATAACCCTCCTTTGAAAAAATGATGTGAACCAGGTGTAGCAGGTTTATTTATTAACTTCTCTTTATAATCATCATATATTTTTTGACAACACTCTTTTAATACTGGATTCTTAATCAAATTAGTCATTTCTATACACTCATTATAAACATTTTCTAATACTTTACTATTCATATTTCCTCCTTTATATTTTTAATATATATTCATAAATACCAATCTATTTTTATATTATTATAATTTCATATATAAAACTGGATATGGCGCTCCTTGTTCATCTAAATCTGCTCTTTTATATGTTTTAAATCCCATATATTCATAGAAGCCTTTTGCATTAGTATTTTGTTCATTAACTACAACTTCATTAATATTATAATTTTCTATACCATAATTTAATAATTACTTTCCTATTCCTTTTCTTCTTGCATCATTTTTAATAAACAATATTTCAAGTTTTCTATCTTTTATTCCCATAAAACCAATAGGTCTATTGTTTTCATTTTGTACCACTATTAAATGTGAAACCTCAACTAACGCTCTTGGTACATAACTTTTTATGTTATTTATTTCTTTGTTTGATAAAAATAGATGCGTTGCTTTTACTGAATCTTCCCATACCTCTAATAGTTTACTTACTAAAAGATTAGTTCTATTTTTTGCCTCAAAAATAGAAATTTCAGTACCTCTAAAAATTAAATCTTTAGCCACATTTTTCCTTTCTTAAAGTTCATATTTCTTACAATATCACATTTTTAAAAATCATTAAGAATTCTAAACACTAAAATTCACAATGCTAATGCGGAACTTTACTAGCTATTTTTCATTATACCATATTTATTAATAATTATAAAGTATATAGCTTTTAATAGCACTATTTATTCTTTTTTTAATAAATATTTACTACTTCTAATAAACTTATACACCGTTATAACTATTAACTGATTTACTTTAATCACAAATGTCTTGTACAAACATAAAATATATATATATGGAGGTATTTTATGAAAAAGAAAATTTCATTTAAGTGTATTTCAAATTGTTCTTGTAATTCTAACTACTGTATTAGAATTTATCACAAAGGAAAAATTATATATAATGGTTGCATAGATGATACAAATGAAATAACATTATGTTTTTTGTTATTTAGATGCTACACTGTAATTATACAAAATTGTAATAAGCTTATTCCTATGACATATATTTTAAATTTATGTCCTACTAACATATGCTATCAAAAATTTTTCTTCTTTTTTAAAGAGCAAAATGTAATACCCTCCATTAAATTTATGGTAACAGATAAAAATTATCCTGGATTACCAATAGAGAAAGGGAAATTAATGTTATGTCGGTACAACATAATATACAAATTACAAATGGAAAGGGAAGTTTAGCTTTAGCTAATGGAAATTACACTATAACAGCAGAAGCTTTTGGTTATAATCCTCCATCATTAGATCCATCAACTATTGAGATTATTGAAGGGAAAAACGAATATAGCTTTACAATTTCAGCTACAGGTACTTTAACGCTTCACATAACAGATGATGGAACTGCTGGAGGTGTTCCTATTGAGGGTGCAACTTTTTATAGATGTGATGCAGAAGGAAATACCTATGGGGATATAATTACTTCTAACGCAGGTGGTGATGCAATATTTAACAATGTTCCGTACTCAGCAGATGTCACACCTCTTAGTGTTTACTTTAAACAAGTTTCTTCTGATGGTGAACATACATTTAACGCAGAACTGCAAAATACTACATTACAGAATCAAGAAGTAACTTTACAAATTTCAAATCCAGATGCTACTGAAAGAACATTTACTTTTACAGACAAAAATTATGCTAACTTACCAATTGCTAATGGTAAATTAATAGCAGAAGGATAATACTTTAATATATATGCATAAATACCAGTACAAAAATGTACTGGTATTTATATATATAATTAGTCTATTTTTTCCTTAGTCTTAGCAGCTTTACCTACTCTATCTCTTAAATAGTATAGTTTAGCACGTCTTACTTTACCTTTTCTTGTTACTTCAATTTTAGCAACTTTAGGTGAATGTACTGGGAATGTTCTTTCAACACCAACACCAGAAGATATTTTTCTTACTGTAAATGTTTCGTTAAGTCCAGCATTTTGACGTTTAATAACAGTTCCTTGGAAGATTTGGATTCTTTCCTTATCTCCTTCTTTAATTCTAACTGATACTTTAACTGTATCACCTATGTTAAAGTTTTCAACTGTATCTTTCATATTTTCTTTTTCTATAGCTTTTATAATGTCCATCTTTTTCCCTCCTTTTATCTATTTATTATTTAAATCACTATATTTTTTTAATAAGTCTGGTCTATTAATTTTGGTAATTCTAATAGATTCATTTTTTCTATACTCGGCTATTTTTTTGTGATTACCTGATTTTAAAATTTCAGGTACCACTCTTCCCCTAAACAAATCTGGTTTTGTATATTGTGGATATTCAAGTAAATAGTTTGTATGAGATTCTTCAATTAAGGATTCACTATTTATTACACCAGGTATAAGTCTTATCACACTATCCATAAGTACCTGACTTGCAAGTTCTCCTCCAGTAAGCACATAATCACCAATTGATATTTCTAAAATATTATACTCCTCTATAATCCTTTCATCAATTCCTTCATAATGACCACAAACAAGTATATAGTTTGAATTGTCATTTGCAAGGCTATTAGAAAGATTATAGTTTAAGAGTTTACCTCTAGGAGATAAGTATATAATTTTTATCTCTTTTTCATACTTTTTTAAAATATCAGTTGCATAATCAATAGCTCTTGATAATGGCTCACATGACATTACCATACCACTTCCTCCACCATATGGTGGAAAGTCAACTTTTTTATGTTTGTTTAAAGAAAAATCTCGTATATCTATTACATCAACACTTACTTTTTCTTCATCAATAGCTCTTTTTATAACACTTGTACTTAAAAAGCCATCAAACATTTCTTTAAAAAGTGTAAGTACAATAAATTTTGTCATATTAATCCTTTCATTATCTCTACATACATTTTTCTACCTGCTATATCTACCTTTTTTATAACATCCTTGATTGCAGGAAGATATATTTTTTTATTATCTAAAGTTACAATTTCATATACATCGTTAGCTGAACAATTTTGCACATCGTTAAGTGTACCAATTTTATTACCATCCATATCTAATACTTCAAGTCCGATAAGTTCAAAAACATAATATGTTCCTTCATCTAATTTTTCTAAATTTTCTTTTGGAATAAATATATCTTTATTCTTCAGTCTTAAAGCCTCATCAGGATCAGATAAATCTTTAATTTTAACAATTAACATATTCTTATGTACTCTTGCAGATTCAACGATGTATTTTTCTTTTCCATTATTATCTAAATAAAATTCTTTTATTTTTGATAAATTATGAATATCATCAGTATATGGATAAACTTTAACTTCACCTTTTATACCGTGTATATTTACAATTTTACCTATTAAAATATAGTCCACCTTATTTATTCTCCTCAACATTTACTAACACTTTTTTAGAATTTTTCATTCCGTATGAATTAATTATTTCTCTTATAGCTCTTATAATTCTGCCTTCTTTACCAATAATTCTTCCCATATCAGATGAATCAACACTTAAGTGTAGCATAAGCTTAGAGTCTTCTTTTTGTTCTTCTCTAACAACAACTTTGTCAGGATTAGTTACAAGGTTTTTAACTAAATATTCCAATAAATCTTTATACATTTTTTCCTCCTTATATTTCTACTCCTGCTTTTTTTATAAGAGCAGCTGCTGTGTCTGTAGGTTTTGCACCTTTTTTGATCCATTCAGTTACTTTTTCAGTATCTACTTTTAATTCAGCTGGTTCTACCATAGGATTGTATGTTCCTACTTTTTCAATAAATCTTCCATCAGATGGAAATCTTGAATCAGCAACAACTAAAGTATAATATGGATTTTTCTTTGCACCATCTCTTCTTAATCTGATTTTTACCATAATGTCACCTCCTTAAAAATTTATATTTATTTATTAATAACAATTTTATTTAATCATATTCTTTAAATTTCTAAATTTATTTTTTCCTTTAGCTCCATTTAAAGATTTCATCATTTTTTGCATTTGTTCAAATTGATTCATAAATCTATTTATATCTTCAACTTTATTACCACTACCATTTGCAATTCTAATTCTTCTTTTAGCATTTAATATTTTAGGATTTCTTCTTTCCTCTTTTGTCATGGAAGTAATAATTGCATCTATTCTAAATAATTGTTTTTCATCAATTTCAGCATTTCTAATTTCACTTGGAATTCCAGGCATCATACCAAGAATTTGTTTAAATGAACCCATCTTTCTTATTTTTTTCATAACTGATAAATAATCATCAAGAGTAAATTCATTTTTTCTCATTTTACTTTCAAGTTCAATTGCTTGTTCTTCATCAAAAGCTTTTTCTGCTTTATCTATAATTGATAAAACATCTCCCATTCCAAGTATTCTTGAAGCAATTCTATCTGGATAAAATGGTTCTAAATCACTTAACTTTTCTCCAACAGAAGCAAATTTAATTGGTTTATTTGTTACTTCTTTTACAGATAATGCAGCACCACCTCTTGTATCAGAATCAAGTTTTGACATTGTTATAGAATCAATACCTACTTTTTCATTAAATGTTTCTGCTACATTTACAGCTTCTTGACCAGTCATACTATCTACTACAAGTATAATTTCATGGGGTTTTACAGCTTTTTTTAGATCTACCAATTCATCCATAAGTGTATCATCTATCTGAAGACGACCTGCAGTATCTATTAATACAACATCACAAAGTTTAGCATGGGCTTTTTTTAATCCATTACTTGCAACTTCAACTACATTTTTATTTCCTTCTTCACTATACACATCAATATTTAAACTTTTGCCTATAGTTTCAAGTTGTTTTATTGCAGCTGGCCTATATACATCACAAGCTACCATAAGTGGTTTTTTACCCTGTTTTCTTAAATAATTACTAAGCTTTCCACAAAGTGTTGTTTTACCACTACCTTGAAGTCCTACAAGCATAATTATAGTTGGTGGATTTGATGAAATGTTTAATTTTGACTCTGAAGAACCAAGAAGTTCTGTAAGTTCATCTCTAACAATTTTAACAACTTGTTGACCAGGTGTAAGACTCTTCATTACATCTTCACCTAAAGCTTTTTCTTTTACATTATTTACAAACTTTTTTACAACTTTATAGTTTACATCAGCTTCTAAAAGTGCAAGTTTAACTTCTCTTAAACATTCATTTAATTCTTTTTCTGTAATTCTTGTTTGACCTTTTAATTTTTTTACTATACCTTGAAGTCTATCAGATAAATTTTCAAACACTATATATCATCCTCACTTAAAACTTTTAATATTTCTTCTTTATTTCCATCTTGAGTTTTACATATTTTTTCTATTTTGTTTACCTTCTTCTTTAAATTTAGCATTCCAACTTTTTTCTCATATTCTTCAAGTAGTTCTTCACTTTTCTTTATGCTATCTCTTACTGCTTGATAGGAAATTTCTTTGTTTTTTGCTATTTCTCTTAAAGAAAGGTTATATAAATAATATTCTTCAAAAATATCTTGTTGCTTTTTTGTAAGTAACTCTCCATATATGTCATAAAGCATACTAAATTTTATATTTTCTTCCATTTCTTACCTCAAAAAAATATGTGTAAAGCATTTTAACTTTACACATATTATACACTAGTATTATTTAATTGTCAAGAAAAATCAAAAACAAATTTTATTTATGGTGTGTAAAAAAACAAAAAATTAAGGTTTTGATATATCTGATATATAAAATAACACTAATAGTTATATATTAACACTATATTTTATTAAAGTCAATAATCAATAAAAATAAATTATTATTTTTAAATCTACAATTCTCTAAGTGCAATGTCATATCTTTTTTCTTCTTCATACCACCCATCATATTCTTCATCTTTTTTATGATTTGGCAGATTATATTCATCTTTTAATACTCTACCGATATAGTCTGTTACTTTCATAGCACCATATAAATTTAAATGCCATCCACCATCTTCAGTGTCATCTTTCCAATTAATATCAGCCAAATTATTTTTATTTAGATCTATATACTTTAAATTATGAGATTTAGCAAAGTTCTGTATTTCAGTATACTTTTCTTCAGACCAAGTGACAGGAGATGGTATATATGTAAGTACAAGTTCGGTATTATTTTCCTTGCATATATCTATTATTTTATCCAAATAATTCGTTACTTTTATTCCAATTGATTCACTATCTGAACCTTTTCCTGTACTATATGATTTTTTCTTCTTAGTTATAACATAACCCTTATGTACTGTTATATCTTTATCATCTTCAAGTATAAAATCATCAAATTCAAGCTTATCCCATCTTGAATGATATCTTAATATTGGAAAAATGTAGCTTAGTTTCTCTGATGATGAAATATTAAACGTTTTGTCATTTAGTATTTCTCTTTTTACTCCATTATACCTCATTGAATCTAAAGCTTTTCTTAAACTTTGCTCTGAAATATTTTCCTCTGAAAAAAATTCATCAACACTTAATACTATCACTTTTGGTTTTTGATAATTAAAACATTCTTTTATAAAATAATAAGAAAGCCAAATTTTCTGATCTGGTGAAGCAAAATCATACGAAGTTATACCATATTTTTTCCAAATTTCCATTGGTGATATGCCTTTATATACACTACTATTTCCTATAAACACAGCATCAATTGTGTCCTTTGGCTCGTTATAGAAACTTTTAATAACAACTGTAGTTCCATCATTTCTTGTCCAGTGTGGTACTATAATTGCTGATAACAATATAAAAATAATAATTCCAATTAATATAAATGAAATAATTTTAAAAATAAGTTTAAGATTCATCCTTGATAACATACACACTCCTAAAAATTACCGTATATAAAACTGCTAGCGTTATATCCTTTACCATATATTCCAAATATTAAAATTGAAAATATTAGAATATAATATATTGCCCATCTAACTACAACTTTTTTCTCAGCAATTTTATCTCTCACCATATATTCCTTTTCTTGTATAATTCCAACAATATATAGCAAAATTACTGATACTAAAATAATAATAAAGTCACTTATTCCAACTCCCAAAGAAAAAATTTTACCATTTAAAACCTTGTCTATAGATTTAAAACTAAATATTGACTTAAAGATACAAAAAGCCTCTTTAATAGTACTCGCTCTAAAAATCATCATTCCAATAAATACAAAAAAATGTGTACGTATAATCTGCATAACTTTATACCACTTTTTTTGTGTATTAATCTTTAATTTACGTAAAATTATTTTAAATAATGGTGAAAGTACCATCCCTGCCACCATTATAAAATAATAATACATTCCATAAAAAACGTATTTCCAACTTGCTCCATGCCAAATTCCCATTACAAGCCACACAAAAAACATCGATATGACTGATGGTAAAATCTTTGTAATATAATTATTTTTTACTATTTTTTTAAATGCTCCAGTTATTTTAACTGTAAGTTTAGAGAAAGAAATGGGGTAAAAAACATATTCTTTTAACCATACTCCAAGGGTTATATGCCATCTTTGCCAAAATTCCTGTACAGTTTTTGAAAAAAATGGTCTTTTAAAATTTTCACTAAGTGTAATTCCAAATAATCCAGCTACGCCCCTTACTATATCTATACAACCTGAGAATTCTGAATATAACTGCAATGTATATAACATTATAGAAGCTATTATTATGACTCCACCATATGTTGTATAATTATCAAATATAGTACTCACAAAAAGTCCTGCTCTGTCTGCAATTACCATCTTCTTAAAATATCCCCATAATATTAGTTGAATAGAATAAGTAAAATTTTTGTAATTAAATTTATGTGAATTATATATATCGTCTGCTATCAAGTCATATTTCCCAATTGGCCCTTCAACTATATGTGGAAAAAAACTTACAAAAAGTGCGACCCTAAAGAAATTTTTATCGGCTTTATACTTTCCTCTATAAACATCTACAACATAACTTACTGCCTGAAGTGTATAGTATGAAATTCCAAGTGGTAATACAACATTTTTAAATGGAATATTAAAATTTATATTAAATACATTACATATACTATTTATATTTAAAAAAATAAAATTACAATACTTAAGTGCTATTAATATTCCAAAATTTATTACTAAGGCAACTACTAGTAGAAGTTTCTTTTTTATCTTGGCATTTTTCTTTATTATCTTTTTACTATCTTTTTCAAGTAACTTACATTTTTCTTTTGCTAACTTGTCAATTTTTGTCATTAGAAGAGAAATACAATATATTGAAATAGTAGTAATAATTAAATATATTGTTAGTTTTGAACTATTTATAAAATAAAAAACATAACTTGCAATAAGCAAAACAATTCCTTTTGTTCTCTTAGGAAATAAATAATATATAGCCACAACAATTGCAACAAATATTACGTATTTTAAAGAATTAATTGCCATAGGCTACCACCTTTAATCTTCTTGTAATCTTTTTACAAGGGAATATAATGCATCTACTGAATTAAAATTTTCAGGCACAATATCTTTTATAGATATTTGTATATCAAACTCTTCGTTTAAAGCACTCACAATCGATACAATATCAAGTGAATCTAATATCCTATCATCAATTAAACACTTTGAACTTTTAAAGTCAACATCAGGTTTTACATCTTCTAAAACTTCTAATAATTTTTCCATTACTTTACCTCCAACATTTCTTTTAATTTTTTTCTATCTATTTTTCCATTTGCATTATGCGGCATCACCTTTAGTTTAATAATCTTTGATGGCATCATATAGTCTAATAATTTTTCTTTTAAAGAATTTTTTAGAATATATTCATCTACATTACTACTTGTATAAAACATAACAATTCTGCTTTTTTTAAAATCATAAACACATGCAACGCTTTGTATACCTTCAATAGAATTTGCAACTTTTTCAATTTCTCCAAGTTCTATCCTATACCCCATATGCTTTATTTGAAAATCCTTTCTTGAAATATATTCTAGCTCTCCTCTTTGATTATATTTTACTATGTCTCCAGTTAAATAAATAACTTCAGGAAATTTTAAATTAAGGGGATTTTGTATAAAAGCTCTTTTAGTTGCCTCTTTATTGTTATAATAACCAAGTGCAAGATATGAACCCTTTACACAAAGTTGTCCTTCTTCGCCAAAATTTGCTTTTGTAAAATCATCTTTTAATACTAAAACCTCACAATTATCGCATGCAACACCTATAGGAAGTGATTCGTCATTTTTAAATTTTCTATCTACAATATAATAAGTGCAAATATCTGTAACCTCTGTTGGCCCATATAAATTTGCAAACATTGCATTTTTTAAATGTATCATTAGATAGTTTAATTTCTTAACAGGCATAACTTCACCTGCGAATAACACCTTCTTTAAATATGGCAAATCTATATCATCTAAGGCTCTTAAATCTGAAATAATTCCTAAAGCTGAAGGTACCCAATAAATTGTATTTATTTTTTTTTGATTCATAAATTCTAACAATTTTATTGGAAAAGAAAAATATATTTTAGGAATAAGGTAAAGAGTAGAACCTGCTAATATATTAGTATATATATCAAGAATCGACATACTAAAATATAACTGCGTACCACTCCCAAAAATAGTATTTCCATTAATATCAAATTTATTTTTTATAAATGATATATAATCTATAACACTTCTATGACATATTGCAACACCTTTTGGCACCCCAGTAGATCCTGATGTAAAAAGTACATACATAAGGTCTGTATCAATAGAATTTTCTCTTACATTTGATATTACATCATTATCAACTTTCCATTTTAAAAGTTCCTCTACTGTATACACATTTTGAAATATGTTATCATTTTGGATTTTAGATCTATTTTTCTCATCAGTTATTACCTCTGTTACCTCAAGAGTTTTTGCAATTGATTTTATTCTATCTATTGGTGAATTCACATCAATTACAGTATAAAATGATCCACTATAAAGTACTCCAAACATTGCAAGTAGTGTATTTATGCTTTTGTCAATGAATATAGCAATTGGCCTTTTATTAGAACTTTTATTATAAAGACCTGTTCCAATTTTTTGCGAGTTTTTTAAAAATTCTAAATATGTTATTTCTTCTTTTTCATCTGCAAATATTATTTTATCTTCATTTTTTTTACATGAATTTTCTAAACATTCTAATACATTTTTTATCATAATGAATATATCCTATCACATTTATATTCCCAGCACAAGATATTTCACAATATATACACAAAAATATAATACAAATAATAAGTTTTATAATATACAAGCTTGAATAAGTTATATTTTATTGATACTATTGATATTATTGATAATTATTAAAAGAGTACTACTAATTCTTTCTATAGATGTAATGTAATTTTGTTCATTTTTACTTTCATTTAAATATTGGTAAGATCTTATTGTCTTTATATCTGCACTAGTTGCAGATATTATTCCTCTTTTTGAACCTTCTATAGCTATGCAATTACACGGATTGACTTTAAGCTTTTTCATAGCTTTTACATAGCCCTGCATATCAGGTTTCAACTTTTCTACATCTTCTCTAGAAATAACTATATCGAAAAGTTTATTTATATTTAATTTTTCTAACAATAAATCAATAAAGCACCTCTTAGATGTTGAAACTAGACCTATTTTTAAACCATTTTTCTTTATTTTTTTTATAAGCTCAAAATTTAAAAATACTTCATCTTCCTTAATTATCTTTTTAAATTTTTTCATATATTTTTTATATACTTTATTCATAATGATTGAATTATCTTCACTTTTATCAATTAAATTTTCCTGCTTCAATTTTGTTAATAAATTAGAATTCATACAAAGTTCATTTTCCTCATATTCATTAAATGTAATATCAATGTCAAATTCATCTTTAAGGGTTTCTTTAAAAGAATCGAAAAATATCATTTCAGAATCAATAAGTGTTCCATCTAAATCAAAAAAAATAGTTGTTAAATTTCCTTTCGGTTTTATTTTTTCAAATATGCTTTTAGCTACAAAATCTCTGTACGGTAACTTAGCTTCTTTAAGCTCAACATTACTAAATTTATTTATAAATTCTTTTAACTTTATATTAATTTCATCTATATTAACATTTAAATTTAATGATAAAATTTCAAACTCAACAAAATTTCCTACATCTTTTATTTCATCTATCATTATATTATATACTAGATCACCAATATTTTTAGTATATATTTTTCTATTTTTTTCTACAACAACATAGCTATAAAATCCAAGCTTCTCCAATACTTTTACAAAATCATCATACTGCTCAATCTTTAATTCAATATTTCTTTCCAATTTTGCATAACTATTAGACGAAATTTCATTTGATTTTCCTTTAAATGTCAATTCTAACGCATCGTTATTGGTATTTCTTAATCTTAAGCAAGTTCTATTCTTTATATAGTTGCTATCAATATCTGTAAAATATTCATCATTTTCAAAAAAAGAATCTTCAATACAAAACTTATTTAATTTGGCAATCTTTTCTATCTCTTCTATATTATATACAAAGAATTTTTCCTCAACTTCTATTCTATTTTTCATTTTTATCCCCCATGTATTTAGATTTTTGATAAAAAATTTATAAATAACCTTCCTTTTGCTTCTAAGTTAAAAATTTCTTCTTAAGAGATTTAAAAATCTTATCTATTAATTTCTTAAATGAATTTTCTTTTTTTATAACTGTCAAATTAACATCTACTTTATCATTATTATTTTGTTTATTAAAATTTTTTTGATTATTTTTAAATAAATCCTTCGGATCATATTTTTCTTCTTCCCATTTAATTCTATCCATGTTTTCTTTTTCAATTATTACCTTTCTTTGGTAATCATTTGCCCAATAATCTCTAAAAATGTTTGAAAATATTGCCTTTGTTTCCTCAAGTAATAGCTGTTCTTCAAATGATTTAGTAGTGTCTACCTTAAAATTATACTCTTTGTCTTGTTCTTCTTCAAACATATCTAACATTTCTTTTGGAATTTTATCTACATTTTCCTTTGAAACAAACTTTAATATTTCAACAACCTCTTTATATGCCTTTTTATAATTATCCTCCATTAATGTCTCCCTCCGTAATCAAAATCACGTGAATTTTTTTCTATTTCTTTTTTATGTGTTTTCTCATAAATTTCTTTATCAACAATTTCTTTTGCCCTATCTTTTTTTGCTATATGCGTATAAACCGATATTTTTGCTATTTGATTTGGCGTTATTGTATAATTTTTTTATTTATGTATTCATTAAATAATGGACTAACATTTATATTTGCTTCAGCATTAATATATCTCAAATTACCATTTTGTATGCTATCAAATAATTTATTTATAGCCTCATTTTTACTATGTGAATTTATTATTTTAATAGCTTCATCAGTTTGATTAACATCACATAAAATTTGACAATTTTTAACCACATCAGTAATATCATCAATTTTATCAATACCTAAAACTTGTTTTGGATCATTTATATCTACTTCTTGCTCTGATATCCATTCTTCAGAAAATTCAAAAACAGGTTTTCCTTCTTTATTTTTTTTCATAGTTACAACAGGATTAAATTTTTCGGGATTAATATTATAAGCATAATTTGGTCTTATTAATTTTACTACATTATTGCCCTGTTTGTCTTGTTGAATTTTTATATTATCGTCACCATAAATATATATTTTTTTATTTTTATCAATACATACCATTCCCGACTTTGAATTTCTTACCATATATGGATTACATTCTATTGGACTAGAAGATGCAAATACCCAATCTCCTACTTCAGTTTCATAATTATTTGCTCTATTAATAGATTTTGATATTTTTCCACCAATCATTTCTTTAGGCGAAACATCTGTTATATGAGTAATTGTTGCTTTTTGTTCTATAAATACTTGTTTTATGTCTTGTGCATATCTTTTCATTAATTCAAAGATTTGATTTGTTTCCAAATCTAAATAATTCTCATTTTTTAATAGAATTTGAGAATTTGATTGTATTTTTTTCCTTTTTTCATCTAATACAGTAAAGGCCTTTTCAACAGTTTCACTACTATATGTATCTAATTTTTTGTTATATTCATCAAGTAATGATTCTAATTCAACTTGTATATTTATTTGATCAAATATTCTGTTATCTTCAATATTTCTAGATTCAACCCCATTTTTTTCGTTCATATATGTTCCTCGCTTATTTTTTATTGTATCATATTTAAAAAATTTTTTCACTAATTATAATAAAAAAATTTCTTTACTTATAATATTGATTTTTAATTAACTTAATATATTTCCTATTTTCTGCTATTAAATATACTATACTATATAATAATGTGTATATCAAGCATTATTTATCTTAATATCTAAATCTGTCGCAACATCTCAATTTATAGCATTTTACTTGACTTGTAATAATTTTAGATATATACTTATATCATAATCTTAAGGAGGTTTAAAATGATAGAAATTAGATGGCATGGCAGAGGCGGCCAAGGAGCTAAAACAGCTTCTCTTTTACTTGCTGATGCTGCTTTTAATACAGGAAAATATATTCAAGGATTTCCTGAATATGGACCAGAAAGAATGGGTGCACCAATTACTGCATATAATCGTATCAGTGACACACCTATTAGAATACACTCTAATATTTATGAGCCTGATTATGTTGTAGTTGTAGATGACTCTCTTATTGGAGCTGTTGATGTAACAAGTGGACTTAAAGATAATGGTGCTATAGTTATAAATACAAATGAAGATATTGATAGTTTAAGAAAAAAATTAAATGGATTTAGTGGTAAAATATATACTATAGATGCATCAAAAATAAGTTTGGAATGCTTAAAAGCAAATTTTCCAAATACAGCAATGCTTGCTGCAGTTGTAAATATAACTAAAATAATGTCTAAAGAAGAACTTGTAGACAATATGAAAGATGCTTTTAGCCATAAATTTGCTAAAAAACCTGAAGTGATTGAACCAAATATGGAAGCTTTACTTAGAGGATACGATGAAATTAAAGGAGGTACTAAATGAAGAAAAAATATAGTTTAGGCGGTATAATTTTAAAAGATGGTAACTCTGTAGAATTTAAAACGGGTGACTGGAAAAATAAATATCCATATCACGATAAAGAAAAATGTAAAAATTGTATGATGTGTGTTCCCTATTGTCCAGAAGGATGTATCAGACATAAAGATGGAAAACTACTTGGGATGGACCTTGACTTTTGTAAAGGGTGTGGTATCTGTGCAAAGGTTTGTCCATTTCATGCAATTGATATGAAATCAGATATAGATAAACAGGAGGTGTAAATTATGGCTATACGTGAGAGATTAAGTGGTAATGAAGCTGTTGCCACTGCTATGAAACAAATAAATCCAGATGTTGTTGCTGCATATCCAATTACTCCATCAACAGAAATACCACAATATTTTTCAAATTTTGTTGCAAATGGTACTGTTGATACTGAGTTTATACCTGTTGAAAGTGAGCATTCAGCAATGTCTGCTACAATTGGTGCTGCAGCTGCTGGTGGCAGAGTTATGAGTGCAACTTCATCTCAAGGACTTGCACTTATGTTTGAAATGTTATATGTAGCTTCTGGAATGAGATTACCTATGACACTAATATGTGCAAATAGAGCATTATCTGCTCCATTAAATATTCATAATGATCATTCTGACTCAATGGGAGTAAGAGACTGTGGATTTATTCAATTATACTGTGAAAATAATCAAGAAGCATATGATAATACAATTATGGCAGTAAAAATAACTGAAAAAACTAAACTTCCAGTTATGGTTTGCTATGATGGATTTATAACATCACACTCTATTGAAAATATAATGCTTTTAGAAAACGAAGAAGTAAAAAAATTTGTAGGTAAATATGAACCAGAGGAATATTTACTTGATATAAATAAAAATATATCAATGGGCCCTCTTGCTCTTCAAAAATATTATTTTAGCATAAGAAAAGATTTATCTGTTGCTATGGATAATGCTATAGATGTAATAAATCAAGTATCAGATGAATTTTATAAACTAACCGGAAGAAAATACGAACTTTATGAAAAATATAAATTGGATGATGCTAAAATTGGAATAATTGCTCTTAATTCAACAGCTGGTACAATAAAAGATACTATTGATAAGTTAAGAGATAACGGCATAAAAATAGGGCTTTTAAAACCTAGATGTTTTAGACCTCTTCCTTATACCTCTATTCCACAAGAGCTAAAAAATTTAAAAGCTCTTGCTATTATGGATAAAGCTGATAGTATAAATGGATATTGCGGTCCTTTATTTGGAGAAATAACATCTGCTATGTTTTCTCAAAACGTACATGTAAATACTATAAATTACATATATGGACTAGGTGGTGCAGATGTAAAGATTGACGATATAGAAGATATTGCAAACAATTTAATAAATATATCAAATACAGGAAAATTAGATAAAGTTAAATATTTTCTTGGTCTTGAAAAGGAGGAGGTTTAAATGTATATCTTAAAAGAACAAATAAAAAAAGAAAATAGACTTACCTCTGGTCATAGGATGTGTGCTGGTTGTGGTGCACCAGTTATTGTTAACGGTGTTCTAAGAGCATTAAAAGAAGAAGATAACGCAGCTATATCAGTTGCAACTGGTTGCCTTGAAGTATCTACTTGCACATACCCATACACATCATGGAAAAATTGTTCATTTATTCATACAGCATTTGAATGTGCACCTGCTACTTTATCTGGTATTGAAGCTGTGTATAATAAATTTAAAAAAGATGGAAAAATAAATAATGATAAAACTACTAAATTTATCGGATTTGGTGGTGATGGAGGTACTCTAGATATAGGTCTACAATCATTATCTGGCGCAATGGAAAGAGGACATGATATAGCATACATATGTTATGATAATGGTGCATATATGAATACTGGAACTCAGCGTTCCTCTTCTACCCCACATTATGCTGATACTACAACATCTCCTGTTGGTAAGATAAAAAATGGAAAATCTCAAATGCGTAAAGATTTAACAGAAATAATGGTAAAACATAATATTCCTTATGTAGCACAGTCAGCATTGATTGGTAATCTAAAAGATTTATATGAAAAATCAGAAAAAGCAATTTATACCAAAGGTCCTACGTATATGTCTGTTTTATCACCTTGCCCTAGAGGATGGGGATATCCTACAGAAGATCTTCAAATTATTTCTAAACTTGCTGTAGATACTTGTTTTTGGCCTCTTTACGAAGTTGAAAATGGTAAATACAAAATAACATATAGACCTGCTAAAAAATTACCAGTTGAAGAATTTTTAAAATTACAAAGAAGATTTAGACATATGTTCAAACCTGGTAATGAATGGATGATTGAAGATTTACAAAAAGAAATTGATAAAAAATGGGATTATCTTGAAATGATGGAAAAAATAACTAATGAAAATTAATTGCTATTTATATTGTAATTTTCACTAAATCCAAATATAAATAACACTTACCATGAAAAATAAGCGAGCAAATGCTCGCTTATTTTATGACCTATACTTCTTTTCAAACTCTAAAATAGATTTATACAACTCATAACCATTTTTTCACTTACTATCTTTCACATTTTTTGCAATTACTACATCCATTACATATAATTTTACTACCGCATGTATAACAGCATTCTTTAAAGTATGGTTTACATTCGTTTTTTTCTTTAAATAAAGTTTCTTGCATGTAACTATTAAGTTTATATTTTATTTTCTTTCCTTCAAAACTTAGTCCTGACTTATACGCCATATTACTTTGAATTTTCTTTGATTTTCACAGATTACATTAAAAATTACATTTTCATATCCACCATTCTAATCACTAGGTAAACAACTTTCTATTCTATTTGCTCTTTTTGTTAATAGAAAAAATTTAACATCACTTCTGATCTTAATTACATTCCAAATTTCATCTCTCCATTTGTCAGCTTCCTCTAAAAAGGAATCTGATGTCATGCATATTCTTATTTGCTCTCCACTTTTTATTTTATAATTTCCATTCCTATCCTTTTTAAAGGATAATCAAAATTGGTTTTAGACTTGTATATAACCGAAGATTCTTTTTGTGTTCTAACATTATCTAAATAATACATATAACAATTTATTTAAGCCACTATTTCATCTTCATTGAAACGACCTTAGATATACCATACTCTTGCATTGTAACACCGTAAGTAGATGACGCAACTTCCATAGTACCTTTTCTATGTGTTATTACAATAAACTGTGTATTTTTTGAATATTTTTTAATGTATTCTGCAAATCTATGTACATTTACATCATCGAGTGCAGCTTCAATTTCATCTAATATGCAAAATGGAGGTGCCTTAAGCTTAAGTATAGCAAATAACAAAGCAGTTGCAGTAAGAGCTCTCTCTCCACCTGATAAAAGCATCATACTTTGAAGTTTTTTACCTGGAGGTTGTACTTCTATTTCTATTCCTGATGATAAAACATTAGATTCATCTTCAAGTTTTAATTCAGCTTTTCCTCCTCCAAACAGTTCTTTAAATGTTTCATTAAAGTTTTCATTAATTAGTTTAAACTGTTTTTCAAACTGTTGCTTCATTATACTTGTCATATTATTAATTAAATTTTCAAGCTTTTTCTTTGTTTCTTCTAAGTCTGCTTTTTGATTTGATATAAAATCATAACGTTCTTTTGTAGATTTATACTCTTCAATTGCTCCAACACTTACTTCACCTAGATCTTTTATTTCTTTTCTAATCTTTTCAGCATTTTTAACAATTGTCTTCTCATCACTATCATCTACTGGAAGAGATTCTATCATTTCTTTTGCAACAGATATAGTTATTTCATAATCATCCCACATTTTGTTTTTTAGATTTTCTATTTCTATATCAAATTTTAATTTTCTAGCTTGAACTTTTGCTCTTTCATCTTTTAATTTATCTATTTTTCTTAATCCATCTAGTACTTTTACTTCTAGAGTTTCTTGTTTTTGCTCAACTTCTTTTTTAGTATCTTTTAGACTATTTAAAATATTTGCAAAATCAAGTTTAAAGTTTTGTTTTTCTTTAATAGACTCTGTTAGATTTTTTATTTCTTCTTCAGCATCCTTTTTTGAAGTCTCAAAATTTGTTATACTTGATTTCTTTCTTTCAATTCCCTCTTCAAAGTTTTGTATATCTTGCGATAATTTATCTTTCATTTCGTCAATTGAGCCACTACTTTCATCAAATGATGAAATTGATACTTTAAGGTTTGCAATATCTTCATGTAAATTACTTACCATTTCGGATTTTTCTTTATTAAATCTTGAATACTCATCAACAATTTCTTGATTTTCGTTTATTTTTTTCTCAAGCTCTTCTACCTTTTTGTTATTTTTTTCAATATTTTTTCTTAAAGTTTCATTTTGCTCCTTTAAACTATCAATAGCTAATTTTGCGTTTTCTTTTGCAAGTAATACCTTCTTTTCTTCCCTTTCAATATTTAACAATTTTTCCTTAAGTGTTGCTATCTCTATTTGGTATGAAGATTTTTCTTCTACAATTTTGTTGTTTTCTTTTTTAGCTTCTTCTATTTGTATATTTAGTTCTCTTACGCCGTTATTTAAAGAGCTGTATTCTTTTTCTTTATTTGAAATTATCTCCTTTAATTTTTCAATTTTTTCTTTTCTACCAAGAAGTCCTGCTGAACTATGTGAGTTCTTACCACCAGTTATACTTCCTGTAGCTGAGAAAAGTTCACCTGTAAGAGTTACAATTCTTGCCATATTCTTTAATTTTTTTGACATTAAGATTGCATTATCAACAGTATCTACAACAATAGTTGAACCTAAACTTAAAAGTATTACATCTTTAAATTTAGAATCATATTTTACTATTTCTGATGCCATTCCTATATATCCATCCAATTTTCTTGCTTTATCTTTTATACTGTTATCTACCTTTTTAATAGTATTAATAGGAAGAAAAGTAACACGACCAAGAGAATTTTCCTTTAAGTATGAAATAATTTTCTTTGCTGTTTGTTCGTCATTTACAACAACATTTTGCATATATCCACCAAGTGCTATTTCCACTGCATATTCATACTTTTCCTCTGTGGATATCAATGATGCAACTGTACCATATACATTTTGCATGTTGTTTTTCTTTGCATACAAAAGTGATTCTTTTACACTTTTGTAATATCCTTCATTTTCGTTTTCAAGGTTCGTAAGATAATTATATTTTGATTTTAAAGTCATAACTTCTTGATTTAATTTTCTTTCATTAGATAGTATTTCATTATATTTTTCATCCAATATTTTTTTATCTTCGTTATATTTATTTTCTTTTTCAAGAATTTCATTTAGTGAAGTATTTTTACTATTTAAATTAGATGTAAGCTCCTCTTTAGTAGTTGTTACACTATCATTTGCAGTTATATTTTTATCAAGAATTTTTTCCTTTTCTTCTATTTGAGAATTATTTGCTTCAATTGTAGCCTCAATACTACTTGAATTCATTTTAAGCTCATAAGCTTCTTCTCTTTTTAAATCTATTTCGTCCTTAATAGCTGTAATTTGCTCTGCTCTTTCATCTAGAGTTGACATCACATTTTCTAATTCTTCTTGCTTTAAGGATAATTCATTTTCAAATTTTTTCTTGTTTTCCTCAAGAGATTCTTTTTTCTTAAGTCTTTTTTCAATATCTTCTTTCAATAAATTTATTTTTTCAAAGTCATCTTTTATTTCAACATTTAGTCTTTCAATATTTTCATTAGCATTTTCAATACTAGCTCTGCTTATTTCAATTTTTGATGAAAGTTTTTGATTTTCACTTTCTGTTTCATAAAATTTACTTTGAGTTTCTTCTATTTTCAAAGTAACTTCTGCTAGTCTTTCTTTAAGGTTCATTTTAGATTTTTCAAGTTCCGCTGATATTGCTTCTTCTTTTGATATATCATTTGTAAATGTCTCAATCACATCATCTATTTTGCATAAAGCTTCTGCATTTTGATTTAAACTTTGTATAAATATCCTAACATCTAATACTTTTAACTTATCTTTAAGTTCTAAATATTTTTTTGCAACTTCACATTTTTTTTCAAGAGGTTCTAAGTTGTTTTCTATTTCTGCTATAACATCATTTACCCTTGCAAGCGTACTATCAGTATTGGCTAATTTTTTTACAGCTTCATCTTTTCTAGTTTTGTATTTTACAATTCCAGATGCCTCTTCAAATATATGACGCCTTTCTTCTGATTTTGTTGATAATATTTCATCAATTTTTCCCTGAGATATTATACTGTATCCATCTTTTCCAACACCTGTATCCATAAAAAGTTCCTGAATGTCTTTAAGTCTACATTCAGCCCCATTTAAAAGATAATTACTCTCTCCACTCCTATATACTCTTCTTGTTACAACAACTTCTTTAAATTCAACTGGAAGTGATTCATCACTGTTATCAAGATATAACGAAACTTCAGCAAATCCAACTTTTTTTCTTGCCTGAGTACCTGCAAAGATAACATCTTCCATTTTTTGACCTCTTAAATTTTTTACACTTTGTTCTCCAAGTACCCATCTTACAGCATCAGATATATTACTTTTTCCACTTCCATTTGGTCCAACAATAGTAGTAACCCCATCTAATACTATAATTTCAGTTTTATCTGCAAAAGATTTAAATCCCTGTAATTCTAATTTCTTAAGCCTCATATATTTCTCCCCTTTTTTTTAGTTGATTATATAACAAAAAGCTACATTTTTCAAGCATTTGTGGCAAAAAAAGGCAGATAGCTTTGCTATCTACCTAATATTATTTACATCATTCCATATTTTCTAGCACTTGATTTAAAATCTTGATTACATAGCTTGCTCCATAATTTATATTCTTGCATATCAGATGTAATTATTTCAATGTGGTATACTTTACTGTCAAGTTTAATTATTCTTGCAATATCAAATTCAACATAATCAACATTTTTAAATACATCAGATATAATTGAAACATAAGATTGTCCAACTTTATATGAAATTTTAGCATTTCTATCTGTATATTTTTTCCCATTTTTTACATCAACTAATTCAATGTTAACTTCTCTTACTTTGTACATTGCTCCATCAATTTCTTCTGTTTTTGAATTATCAGATAATTCAAAGAAATTAGGGATCATTTTTGATATATAATTTGGAATTTTAAGTAAGTCTTGATTCTTAGCAGTTTTTGTTTTTGATGGAAGCTCATATATAAAATTAGAAATATTATTTAAATTTAATTTTTTTACTTTAACAAGTTCATCGTCTTTTATTTCATCTTTAATTTCTTTTTTAGATTCTTTTTTTGCCTCATCTAAATCTAATGCTAAGTCAGCTTTAGAAAATAACATATCTGCAATATCTAGTGTATCATTCTCATCAAAATCGGAATCTACATTGTTATCACCATTTATATCTTCCTCAGCTTTCAAACCATCTTCAAAAATTTCATTTACTTCTTCTCTTTTTTCATCATTTTTTTCTTTATTTGCTTTTTTTGGAATTGTTTTTTCAGCTAAAATTTGTTCATCATCAACACCTGATATATCTATGTCGTCTAATCCCAAATCATCTTCATCTATATCTATTTTTGGAATTTCTATATTTGATACATATATATCTTCAATCTCATTTTTACTCATTTGCTTTTTCTCAGGTTTAATAGTTGGTTCTTTTCCAAGTAATTCTGAAATACTTTTTACATTGTGAACATATTGTTTTGTTGTAAATATTTCTTTATTTTCTTGAAGTACATCTACCATATCACGAGTAAGCTTATTAAATTTTCCTTCTTCATCTTCAACTATCTTAGTTATACTTTTTACAACATTTTTGTATTCTTTTTTATCATCTGTATCAGAAAGATCATAAGTTGTTTCTAAATAAACTGATAGATTGTTAATCAAACCTCCCTCAGAAAAGTTTGATGATAAATTGTATATTACAGCTTCATCTTTATATTCAAATATACACATACTACTATCAAATTCTATTAGCTCATTATTGTTATATACATATACATCTTTAGTATACTTTAGCAATGTGTCCAACATTACTTTTGTCGTATTTTTTTTATCAATACCTATTACTATATATTTTTTAGCATCTGAATCTATGAAGTTATCTTCTAATATATTAAACCCGCCTTCTTTAAAGTTTCCGCTAAATATGTATACCTTTTTGGGATTCTTCTCAAAGCCCTCTTCTATCTTAGATGACACTGTATTATTATTATTTAATTGAAAAAACATTTTTGAATTCATATATATACCCCTTCTTTTATACTAAATACTGTATATAATGATATACTAAAATTAAAAAATTGTAAATAGAAATTAAAAAATTATATAAAAAAGAATGAGTAATAAATTTACTCATCCCATAGTAATAATAAAAATTATTCTATAAACTATATACAGTACCACAAGGAATGTTACCTTATAAAGTACTTACTATTATATTATGGAAAAAAACTATTTTAATACATTATACCAACGATATTTGTTTTATAATATCCTCCCTAAAATTGTCTAAAACAATAATTAAATTTATATTATAATCAGCTATAAAGTAAAGATCAGCTGTTGTTAAAACGTATGTATAATTATATACTATTTGATTGCATAAGTTTAAAATTAAATTATATAATCTAGACTTATTAAATTCATCTGTAATGTTATAATCTAAAGCAATTTTATCAGATTTTATTTTTACTTCTTTATAATAGTTATATGAACTAGGTAATTTTTTTCTTACTTTTTTTCTCAACATTTTCATCACCTAGTCATATTATAACATTATTTTTTGAATTAAATATTTTTTCGACAAAAGTAGTTAGTTTACATCATTTTTTTTGCAATTTTTAGTATTCATAGCTTGATTTGAACAAAAGTGACTTCGTCACCCCACTACAAACTACTTTTTTGCAGTTAGTGGTATTTTTAAAGATGTTGTATTTAAGTTTCCACCTATCTCTAGGCCACTCTTTTCTTTATCGGTCGTTGTTCTAGGCCTCTATCCATCGCAATTTCTTGGCTTGAACTACTTTTTTTATATATTTTCTTAATATATTTAAGCTTCAATTTACCTCTATATTTATATTTATTTTTATTCCTCTATTTGTTACAAATATTCCTCTACTTATTCTTCCCTTTTTATTATAATTTTCTTTTATAAGATGATTATGTCACACATTTGTTCTATGGTAAACATTTGTTATGTATTTTTATATACTTTTCATCGCAATTTTTGGCAAGAAATATATGATATGTTAATTTATATATTTTTTAAAAAACATACTCCGTATGTTCTGTTACCATGTTATAAAAATTTTGGCATGGTAATTTCAATATGACTTTCCTATTATATAAAAAGTAAGCCTTACTTTAATATTTAAAATAAGACTTATAATTATTTTTATATATTTTTTTCATTTAAATATCTTTTTAACAAAAATGTAAGAAAATATGGAAATGTATAAAATTTTCCATTAAATCCAATATTTTTATTGCAAAGTTTTATTCCGTATTTTATTTCTTTATATTTATCATTATCAATTAAATTATTTAAAGATATTGTGGAGTTATCACTTGCCTTTACTTCTACTGGGATTAAATTATTTGTATCTCTTACAAAGAAATCCATTTCAAGTCTACCTGTTTCATCCCTATAAAAGTACAAATTGTATCCTTCTTTGACTAACATATCGGCAACTATATTTTCATAAATTGCACCTTTATAAGTATTGAAATTTTTATTTCTTCTTAAATCAAGTTGAGCTTCTTCATCTAATGTTGCAATCAGTAGACCAGGATCTCCAAAATATAATCTATAATTATCAGGATTATAGTTTCCTTTTAACGGTAAACTTACTTGTTCAAGACAATAGCAAACATTAACTATTCCAGCATTTTCTAACCATTCTATGACTCCAACATATTCCCTATTTCGAGCTCCAGAAGAAATTTTTGTTATTTGAAATTTTTTATTTTCATTACCCAGAAATACAGGAATTTTTCTATATGCATTTAGTATTTTTGTTTTATCAAGTCCACCTGCATATTTAGTAATATCCTCTTCGTAGTCCAATATTATTTGTTTTTGCATTTCTAGAATTCCAGTATATGTTTTGTTTTCAACAAATGTTTTAACAATTAGTGGCATTCCTCCAACAATCATATATTCTTGAAAATTTTCCATCATAACATCATATTGTATTTTTGATAATGGTTCATTTTTTATCATACATTGATATAAATCTTCTATTTGCTCATTGCTATATCCTTTTGCCCATAAATATTCTTCAAAATCTAATGAATGCATTATATAATCAATTTTATTGCCTACACTATTTGATTCAATTTCTTCATAATTTATTCCCATTAAGGATCCCGAGCATATAACATCAAATCTTCCGTCTTCTCTAAAGGCTTTTAAAGCCGTTGCACAACTTGGATAGTCCTGTATTTCATCAAAAAATATTAATGTTTCTCCAGGTATGAATTGAAAATTTCCATTTTTTAATGTGATATCTTTAATGACTCTATCTATTTCAAACCCTTTGTCGAAAATGTCTTTATATTCTGGCTGTAAAACAAAATTTATTTCAATTAAACTTTTATAATTATTTAATCCAAAGTTTTTTATTGATTCAGTTTTTCCAATTTGTCTTGCACCTTTTACTATTAATGGCATTTTATTTTTGCTTTTTTTCCATTCTATTAAATATTTATCAATTTTTCTTTTTAATCTCATATTATCACCTTCAGCATTAGTATATCACATTTTTTGCGTTCTTTCAATGCTTTATATCACATTTTTTACATTGCTTTTTGACAAGTTATCACATTTTTTGCATTTAAAAATATGTATAAAAAAATAAAGCCGATTTAATCGACTTATATTTGTGATATTTTATTTTCATCAAACCCTTTATTATCAAAGGCTTTAAAGAGTTCGACGGAAATTCAATTTGGCTGGGGTAGTAGGATTCGAACCTACGCATGATCGGGTCAGAGCCGATTGCCTTACCGCTTGGCGATACCCCATAACGCGCTATCATTATACACCAAATATGTGTAACATGCAATACTTTTACTTTAAATTTTCATTTAAAATTCGTATGTAATTTCCACCCATTATATTATTTATTTCTTTTGTACTGAATCCTCTTTTTTCAAGTTTTTCCTCAATTTTTTTAATATCTAAAACAGATTTTAAATCTTGTGGCTTATCTTCATTTTCCATTCCATCAAAATCACTTCCAATTCCTACAAATTCACTTCCTACTAAGTTTGATATATATTCTATATGCTCTACTACATTGTCTATTGTTACATATTTATTATTTGATAAAAATTTTTTATAAAAACATACACCTATCATACCTTTACATTTTGCAATTAACTTTATTTGTTCATCTGTTAAATTTCTTTTATTTTCACATAGACTATTTACACATGAGTGAGTGGCTATTACTGATTTATCTGTAATATTAATAATATCGAAAAAACTTTTCCTAGATATATGTGATACATCAACTATTATTTCAAGATTATTCATTAACTTTATACATTTTCTTCCCTTTGTTGTAAGTCCTGTATCATTTTTTGTAAAAGTTCCACAAGCAAGGAAATTATCATCATTCCAAGTAAGCGACATTACCTTTATTTTCCTATTATATAATTTTTCTAAATTTAATAGATTTCCACTTAATGCCGCTCCATTTTCTACAGTCAGTAAAATTCCAATTTTTCCCTCATTTATTATTTTTTGTAAATCACTTTTTGTATCAATTAAAACAATATCTGCATTCTTATTTTCATTATATTCTTTATAAAATTTATCAAGCATTTCATTTACTCGTACATATGCTGTATTACCTATATCATATTTTGTATTAATAAATGATGCTAAGAACTGAATATATGGTTTTACAAACTCTGCATTAGTCATATTAAAATCAAATTTTGTATTAAAAATACTTAAATTTTCATCAAATGCTCTTTGTAATGTATCACAATGTCCATCAACTATTATATTATACAAAAAATCACCTCAAAAAAACTGCCATATATAACTATATGACAATTTTTTTATAAATATTATTTTTTAAAATCTAAAATATTTTTTGTCTCAAAATATTTTATTACTAAATATACAATAAATGCTACAAAAACTCCTAAAATCCAACCAGCTAGAACATCTCCAAAATAGTGAACGCCTAGGTATACCCTACTAAGACCTATAATTACAAAAAGTATAACAAGGGAAATACTTACAATAATTCTTTTTCCCTTTTTGTCAGCATTTTTTAAAAGTAATAAAATTATAATTGTATATAAAGCTGCATTTATCATTGAATGTCCACTAGGAAAACTATAGCTAGTTTCATTTATAAGCCTTAAAACACTTGGCCTTTGCCTTGCAAATATGTACTTTAATATAGTATTTAAAATAAATGAAATTGCTACAGTTATAAAAACTGGAATACCATACTTCATACGTGTTTGGTGCAAAGCACAAAGAACTAAACATATAATTGCGATAATAACAGGTCCACCTATGTTAGTAATTATTTTTACTATAATGGTAAAAATAGGATTTATATACAGTGAAATATTCCTATATACAAAATTTTCTATTCCTACTATTTTTCCCGTTTCAAGCAAAACTACTATAAAGGCAAAAATAGATAATAAGGTTATGATAAGAATAAAATCTCTTCTTTTCATACTATTCTCTCTTTACATATTTTTATATATTTTATTTTGTATATTTTCTTAAAACTTTTAATTATAAACATAATATCATCAACCTCTGCTGATATTATATATTTTATTGTAACAATTTTCAATATTTTTTTACAAATTTAATATATACGTATTATACGTAAATTTTTCACTCGTATTTAAAATTGGTGTATAAAAAGATATACATATTTTTCCCTTATCATTTATATACATTTTTAAATTATCTCCCATATTATTGTCTTTTTCTTTATATATTTCCTCTTTAATATAATCCTCAGCCGTCTTTTTATTATCAATAAGGAAGTTTTTATCAGTAATGTTAAAATTATATTTAGTCTTTAAATCATTTGGAATTATATTCATAAGCTCTAAGCATACTTTTTCTATATTTGTATTTTTCTTATTTATTATTTGTCTATTTAAAATACTTTCTCCTGTTTTTAGATTAATATTATAAACTAAAACATTACTCACATTTTTTATATTATCAGTTCTTTTCTCAACCTTTTGAATTACTAAAGATAGAATATCATCATATGTATATTTATTATAATTTAATTCATACATTTCTTCATTTAATTTTATATTATCATAATAATTTTTTATCTCACTATTTATTAATTTTACATTTTCATTATCCATATTTATAACAGGCATAACTGAGTTAAAGCTAAACTTAACGCCATCATAATTTAACTCATACTCATATTTTTCATCATAAACTTCATCTTTATTTTCATCTATTTTATTCATAACTGATATATCTGTTTTATCAAACGAACTATTTACAGAATAAACATCTACTTCATCATTTTTGTTGTTATCATCTCTTGCAAATATTCCATAGCTTACAAGTATTATTAAAATCACAAGAAGTATTATAACAATTGCTAAAATCGCAGCTATAAAATCTTTTTTTGTATCTTTCATAATTATCACCTATAATTATAATTTACAAAAATATTTTAATTATAACAAAATGATATTTTTCTACAAAATATTATATAAAACCTTCCATTCTCATCCATTTTTCTTTAATTTAATTTTCTTTATATTTCATCAATCTTATAGCATATCAGATCTATACACCATCTTTTCTGGATAATGCTATTTAAAGATGTTGTATTTAAGTTTCCACCTATCTCTAGGCCACTCTTTTCTTTAACGGTCGTTGTTCTAGGCCTCTATCCATCTCAATTCCTTGGCTTGGACTACTTTTCATCGCATTTTTCGACAAAAATTATATGGTATGTTAATTTATATATTTTTTAAAAAGTGCTATAAAAATTTTGGCATGGTAATTTCAATATGACTTTCCTATTATATAAAAAAATACCATCCTTTTTCAGAATGATATTCATATAACTGTTCAAAAAAATTTGAACAGATTTGTTATAGTTCCGTTTTTATAGTTGTTTACAAATTGGAATTGGTAAAGATTGATACAAATATCAATCAGTTTCCGTTATTAATGTAACATATGCTGTTAGATTTGATAAGTATAATCTTTAATAATTGCAAATTTAAACATTTTTTACATAATTCAGTTGCACCTAGATTAAATTATATTATATTCATATCTCATACTTTTACATGTAAATCCTAATTTTTCGTAAAAATTTATTGCATTTTTATTAAATGCCCATACATTCAACTCGATACTACTAACATTCTCTTTTCTTGCTAACTGCTTAGCCATATCACAAAGTTTACGACCTATTCCTTTTCTAGTGTAATTCTTATCTACACAAATATCTTCTATAAATAATAACCTTCTTTGTTTAAAAATTCCATCTTCCTTAACTTCTTTTATTTCTGAAATGATTTCACCAACAATTACATCATTAACTTCCGCAACAAAACAAAAATATTGATGTTCTCTTAAATATTTTTTAAATTCATCAAACGGTAATGGATCTACGTTTCTATATATATCCTTTCTTTCATTTAAATGTAATTTATGAACTTGCTCAACGAGTTTATGGACTTGATTAAAATCATTTATGCACATTTTTCTGACAATTATATCTTTCATATTTCCCCCTTTAAATAGTAATATAACATTTTCGCATTAATTATACCATACTTTAAATTATTTGCAACATTCCATCAGGAAACTCAGTAAAAGAAAGTAAACTTTGATATTACTATAAAATATTCCAAAATTTTATTTTCTTGGGTTATCCACTCAAGTGTTGATTTTATTTATTTTCTATTTTTTGTGCTATTAAATAGCATGCATAATGAATTAATTTATAATTTTCTATTAATTCTTTTCTCAGTTAAAAAAGGTAAAAAAATAAAGCCGATTTAATCGACTTATATTTTTATTTTTATCAAACTCTTTATTATCCAAAAATGCTATAGAGTTCAGCAAAAATTCAGTTTGGCTCCATTGAAGTAGTTATCTACAACTTTTTTACCTCTCATAACGATTGATACAAATATCAATCAATTTACTAAAGTATATCATATTTTTTATAAATTACAATAAATATTTTTAAAATTAATAAGTTTCTAATATAATATAAAATAAGAGTTTACACTTTTTACAGTGAAAACTCTTATTGGTCAGATTTGTGCTTAAAGTTTATCAAAAGTTCCTTCAAACTCTTCATTAAACTTTTTTGCAGCTTTCAATGCAGTATCAAGATAATCAGGTTCATAGGTCTTTACTTGCTTTATAAAGTCAGGATTTATTCTGTGCCCTGTTAAATTGTCGAACCAAATTTCACGACCACAATTAGGACAGACTAAGCGAAGCTTGATTATTCCGTCTTCTTCTTTCTTTGTTAAGTCTTCTGGTTCTTCAACTACAATTATTTTGTTACACCCCCGACAAAAAACGTCGAATTCCCAATCATAAGGAAATTTCTTGATTCTCATTTAGATTCCTCCTAAAAATTTTTAGATTACATATTGGTGGATTACCAAAATGCTTTAGGTTGCGTTAGTACTGACCTGGAAATTTAAAGATTACTTTATTTTTCTCACTAACACCTATTACATAAGCGGATTATTTACCATATGCACATATATATTACCATATTTTCACATTAAAATCAATAAATCAACATAAAGTGCTTATTTACCCAATCTATATAAGAATAATATATATAATTTCTTATTAGTTTGATATCTAGAGTTCTTGACAATTTTACATAATTATGGTATTATATTAATGTTCCTTAAATGCATTAATAATTGAAGTAGGAATAATTTTTCTACTTCGATGCTTATGTGGCATTAAAGGTTCTTCATTGCTTGGGGGAAGCTCTCACGAGCAAATCCAATCCCACGAGTAAAAGAAAGGTAGGCAATCATGTTAGAGTTTTGGCAGAATGGTAAGAAGATCGAAGTCAATGCAATCTATGGCAAAGGCAAAGTAGGACAAATGGTCATCTATGGGCAACGGTGTGATTGGGGAGCAAACCCAAATCCTACAATAGCACCCCTTTCTCAGTATCCGTGTCCTTCCGTTTTCACTATCGTGGAAAAAAAAGAAGGAAATCTTGATGGATATTATATCTTGAGTGACAGCAAGGGAAATCGCATCAAAATTGAATATTTTTATTCTAGTTCTGGTGCAAGTGTTCTCTACGATGCTCAGGAGTGGTTGACCTGGAATGATATGCGCGAAAAAGAAAAGTTTTCTCGTAAGCAGAGAAAAATCGAGCAGCTCGAAGGTCATGTTGAACTTCTGAAAGATATCTTGATTAAACAGGGAGCTCGCATTGTCACAGAAGCACAAGCTGAAGATTTAGGTCTTAAGTAACAAACCAAAAGGCACACTCAAATGAGTGTGTCCTTTTGGTTATTTTAATTAATTTAAACAATTAAATAAATATAATGCAACTTTATTTTGTTCAGTAGTCTCCATTTCCATAAGTTTAGCCATTGCAAACATTACAAGTTTATATTTTGCAAAGTTTATTATTGTAGTTCTATATTCTTCATCAACTTCTTTTAGCATAGCATCAAATTTTTCATAGTTTTCTTTAGTATTGTATATAAGTCCTGACCATTTGCTTTGGCTCATACATATTGCTAGTCTTAATTTATCTTTTATATCCATATCATTTATCATATTTATTAAATATTCCACTTTTTCGTTATCCATATTCTAATGACCTCCATATTAAAATCTTACATTATTTTTCTTTCTATTGTTTTTAGCATTATTTATCTCATCTTTTGGCTTAACTTTTCTAGCTATATTATTTGCAATTTCATTTTCATCATCAGTAAAAATACCATTCTTGTATAAGTCATCACTAACAATTTTATAGTTATTATCTTTGTCATAACAAATTTTTTTATGAAAATGCCCCATAATATTATGCCAAAATTCTTTAAATTTGTGTAATTGAGCTTTTATACTTTCTTTTTCTTCTCGTAGTTTGCCAATTATTTTATCTTTAGCAGATAATTCACCTTTTAAATTGTAAATTTCTTTATCTTTTTCTTCTATTTGATATTTAAGTGAACGATTTTCCTTTTCTATTTCAAAAGCACTATGTTCAAAATCTCTAATAGCTATATTTAAGTCATTAACACTTCTAACTGTTTTAGTAGTATCTTTTACATCTTTAGTAAAATTTTTAATTTTTTTGACATCTTCGTTTGAAATAACCATATTATTTTTATTAAACTTAGCAGGTTTTAAATTATCTAATATTTGATTTATATCTTTTGTTGTATTATCAAGTTTGTTAGTCTGTTTATTAGCTTTATCTAGTTTTTTCTCTTTTTCAGCAAGTTGTTTTTTTATATTTGAATAATTACTCATATCTTTAACATTTATATCTTGATTTCTGCCTTTTTGTTTTTCTTTTAATTTAATATCCATACCATAAAATTTATTAAAAGACTTTATACAAGCATTTCTCATTTTGTCTTGAATTTTAGTTAGCGATTCTTTTGTAAATAGTTGTGATTTGCCAACTTGTTTTTTCATTCCTCTAGTACAATTTTCTATTATGGGTACACCAACAATGTGCATATGTGGAGATGTTTCATCAAAATGAATAGTAGCATTTGCTATTTTAAATGTTGGTAATATCTTAATTAAGTCATTTACTTGCTCATTATATACATCAATCATTTTTAGTCTATACTGTTTGTCTTTATCTTTCCAAAAGTCCATATCTCCAAGTTCAACTATAATCTCACAAGCAAGGTCATTTTGGGATTCATTTATCTTCATAAAATAGTTATCTATTTTTCTATCATTTCTAGTTTGCTTATTATTGTATTCTATACGAGCTTCTTCAAATTCTTCTAAATATAAATCTTTTACATCATTTACAATATCATTTGTACCACGAATTACTCTTATCAAATCTTTCTCATTATCATAATCTCGTAAGTTATGCTTATTAACTTTTGATAAAGTGTTTGCATTTTGAATAGCATTATTTGAAAGAGAAGTAGTGCCAGGTACATTTCCTTTAGCAACTTTTTTTGCTGATTTACTTTTGTTTTTATCACTTCCTAAATGAAATGAATAAGCTAATTGCTGTTCCATAGAAGCACCTCCTTTGAAATTTTTTCGTAGCATAGGACTTTGACTTGTCATAAGTCCTAACCCAGTATGACTAAATTAAGTACACTTTATGAAAATTTATATTAAAGGACAGCTAAACAGATATAAAATTATAGTTCTAAAAGTAGCGAAATTAAATTTTAGGAGAATTTAGATATGGTAGAGATAACTTATCACAAAGAAGGAGATTATTTCGTTCCTAACTTATATTTAGAGAAAGAAGATTATAAAAATGATTATATTATTGGGAAATATGGGCATTTAAGATTAGAATATTTGAAAAATCATAAAAAGGCTGAATATACAATAATGTTTATGAATAAAACTTTAAGAAAACACATTGTTGGAACTGATATACAAGCAAAAGATAGACTTGAATTTCTTATGAGTGAAATGTTAAAGAAAAATCCTATTGCTGAAAATTTGAAAAATACCAATCCTTTAGAATGGACTGGACTTATGAATAATTATAAGCATTGTGCAGAAGAAATTGTATTTAAAGAGTTGATTTATTGCTAAAAATTAAAGAGCAGAGTTTATCTGAAATTCTGCTCTTTCTAAAATTTTTAATTTAATGCTCCTGACATAATTCTAAATTTAGGAGTATTGTTCCAAATTTCTTGTAGTTTACTAAAATTTTCATTGGGATTTAGCATTAGGTTAGCTAAATTGTCTAATTCTTTATATTCTTCTTCAGATAATTCAAAATTCTTATCTTGTATATATTTAGGCATATGTAAAAATATAATTTCATTATTCATTAAAGAGTGAAAATCATAAAATAATCCTCTTATAGACGCTTTTAATCCTAAAGTTGGTGGGTCAGAAGCATATAAAATAGTTTCAGGTTTATATTTGTTCTGTCTTACACCTAAATAAGCATTTGCACCAAATATAAATTTATCATAAGGGATATCATTTAAGTTAAATCCCATTTCGTGGTCTGGACAATGCTCATCTGCATCTACTAATTTCCATCTATTCTCATCTTCATCAAAATATTCAGTAATCCAATGGTCATAACATATTCCATCGTAGTGTATATATTCAGCAAATCCACTTCTTGCTCTTGCAGATATTTCTTTTGCTTTTAATATACTAGCTAATAAAATTGCTTGACTTCTACAAGTAACATGAACTTTATCTTTAGCTTGTCTTTTCACGGTGTAATTAGGATTTTTTCTTAACAATTCTGCAAGCACACTTTGTGCTGTTGGAAATATATCATCTTCATATTCTAATCTAGTAATAGGAACATTTGTCATATCTCCCCAAAAACAATCTTTTTTAGTTCTAATATTTTTATCTCTAAATGCTACTGGGTGAATTATTTGCATTCTTTGCAATACACATAATTGTTCGATATCATTAGGTAAATCTTGTGCAAATTTTTTGTAATATCCTAAATCTGTAAAAGGACTTGTTTTTTTATAAAATTCTAATATTTCTTCTTTCTCCATATTAATACCACTCCAATACTTCGTTTAATTTTTTTCTAGGTCTTTGTTTAGGATTTTCATCTGGATAACCTATAGAAATTGCTGAAATTAGTTCCATATCTTCATGTCCTACTAATTTTGCTATTTCTTTTTGAGTATATACAATATCTCTTATCCAAAGTGAGCCTAATCCTAAATCGGTTGCTCTTAAGTAAATATGTTCTATGGCTCCACCGATTGAAAGTGAATCTCCTATAATCCAATTATCTTCATATTCTTTAAGAACTAATATAAGTACAGGTGCTTCTTTTATTATTTTTGCTGTTGCTTTAACACTACTATTAGCTTTATATATTTGTCTCTCTAAACTAACTTTTGAACTATTTTCCTTTTCCAACATAATGTCTACAATTTGATTTTTTATAGTGTTAGTTACTATTACAAATTTCCAAGGTTGTCTATTTTTGGCAGATGGCGCTAACCTTGCACAATCAATTAAGTCTTCAATTATTTTCTTAGATATCTCTGTATTTTTATATTTGCGAATACTTCGTCTATTTTTTATTGTTTCTTTTAATTCCATTTTAACTTCCTAACCTTTGCAAACATTTATAAATTCCTTGAAAATTCTATTATGATTTTCATCTATTTTATATAGACTTTCTGGATGAAATCTAACACCAATATAAAAAGTTTTGTTTCTAGATTCTATTACATCAGGATAGCTATCCTCACAAAAAGCAACTTTATCTAACTTAGGACATTCTTTTATTGTTCTCTTATGCCTAGAATTAACTTGCATTTTATCAGTTTTAACTATTTCATAAAACTTTGAAGATTTATCTATATTAATACTGTGAACATACTCATCAAAAGATTTATCATGCTTTTCTGGATTAGAAATTTTATAAGTAGTTCCTCCTAAAGCTCTTGCAATATTATTTTGTCCTGCACAAATACCAAGTATTGGGACATCATTTTCATAACAATATTTAGCAATTATGCTTTCATAATTATCTGTTTCTGCTCCTCCTTGCAAAATAATACCATTACATAGTTTCAATTGAGCAATTAAATTTTCTTTTTCTTCTATTGATAAATTATCTTTCCAATCATCTCCACAATAGTTTATATTAGCTTCTGTAGGTAGTATTCCAATAGCTACTCCACCATTATCAAATATTGCTTGTTTTACTTCATCCCTTATAAAAGTATCTATTTTATTTGATTTATATGTAGCATAGTGTTTTGATACAATGCCAATGATAGGTTTATTCATCGTTTTCCTCCATATTAATATTTCCCTTTAAATTCTTTATATTCTGATGCTTTCATACCTAACCAAGCCTGATATATTTCATTTGTTAAAACTGCATATTCAATATTTTTTGTTATTCCATTTTCTTTCCATACATCTGTTAATTTCCTTCTATCTACAACTCCTGTCATTCTTGCCTTAATCCAATTATCATTATATCCACGACTTCTATAATAATCAACAGCACGATTAATAGCAAGTTCTGTATCAAACACTTCATCTATTCTGTCATTTCCCATTTTAGCAAGCCAAAGCTTAAATGGTTCAGCTTTTGGACTTGGTATTGACTCTATTAGTCTTAATATTCCTTTTGTATCTAAAGTATCTGTCAAATAATTTTTTCCATCTTTTTGAGATTTCATTTTCAGTTGCACGATATTTTCGTGCAACTGACTTCCTTCTTGTTTTAGCTTTCTTTTTAAGTCACTCCAATAATTTCTTGGAATATTGCTGTCAGTTAATGCTCCAATAACATCTACAACACTAAAATAATATTCTTCCTTTTCACTATCCCAAGCACTTCTTATCTCACTGTCTTCAAAAAGATTTGATATTGTTTCTAATTTATTATTTTCCATTAAGAACCTCCTTTAATATTATAAAACGATTAGATTTCAAATTTAGCTTTATTCTCTTTAAAAAAATTATAATATATCTTCATATTTTCTAATTCATACCAATTTTTTGTTATAACAGGGATTGAATCTAAATCATATATTTTAGCATTTGGTATAGATAATAAAAATGGAGAATGTGTTGCTATTACAAATTGACATTTAAAAAATCGACTTAATTCTGATATTAACTGTATCAACTCAATTTGAAATTTTGGAGATAAGCTATTTTCTGGTTCATCAAGTAAATATAGACTATTTTCTTTTAATTCTTTATCAAAAAATTCTAATGATGTTTGTCCATTAGAAAATTCTCTTGCATTTTCTTCTATTCTACTTTTTATAAATTTACTCTGAGTTTTATTTCTAGTTTCAACTGAAATGCTTAAATCTTCTAAAGAAGAATAGTTAATAGGATTATATTTATACTGCATATATTGTTTTTCTAATTCTTGCCTTTTATTATTCTTTTCTTTATTTTCTATTCGTTTAGATAAAATATTCTCAAATATATCTTCACTAAAAATAATTTTACTTCCTAAAGGAATATTATTTTCTAAATAATATTTACATTTGGCTATATACATATCAAAATAATCAGATTTAACTAATGGTTTTCTTCTGTCAATTACTTTTTTATCTGTATTAATTGTTTCAGTTATAATATTAAGTAAAGTTGATTTTCCAGAACCATTATCACCATAAAAAATTGTAATTGGAGCAAATTCTATATTAAAAAATTCCTTTTCTAAAAATATATGAAAAGGATATCCACTCCAATCTTCATTATCAAGTAGTTCAAATTTCTTCAAATATATCATTTTCATTCACTCCTCTTATTATTTATATCAAAAAATCAATGCTTTTTCAACAAAAAATGCCAAATTCATTGACTTTAAGCTAAAATCGTGGTATATATTGAGTGTATTCTAATTAGGAATACAAGAATATTGATGTCTTCTTGGGAATTTTACAATTCCTCAGATGCCAGGCGAAAACGAGTCGCATAAGGGATTGCGAGCTGGTTATTAGAAAGTGTAAAAAATTTAAAAATAATAGTAAACTTGTCCAGTATTTATAAGTAATTAAGAAAGCCATGAGTGCAAAGTTCAATATTCTATTTACATACACACTAAAAAAATGAGTACATATTTATAACTCAAATTTTGTTTGAGCTTATTAAGTTTGTATTCATAGTAGGTAAATAGAGTATTAGTATATCGCTTATGGTCTTTTTGTTGTATATATATTCTTGCCCTCTCTATTTATGCAAAACAAAAAGAACTGAATACTTTGTTTTTGGTATGTAAACAAAGTATTCAGTAAGTAAAATAATATATGTATGGATATGAATATATTATTTTATCTTGGCGAAGCCAAGCATAAATTATCTATCGAAAGATTAGATAATTTATGAGCCCTCCGCTAGGAGCCCACTGACACCTTTCCAAAATGAAGTTTTGAAAGTGTCATAGTGGGTTACATACTTTCGCAAGAAAGTTATGTAACAGCTCCCTTCGGTCGCTACTTGCTACCTACAGAAAGGATTTATATTGGACAAGAGCAAAACAAATTATTCAATAGCTAGAGTAGAAACTTATACTAAAACAAGTATAACAAAAGCTGAAAGACACAACGAAAGAAAAAATAAATCATATTCTAATATGAATGTTGATTTAGAGCAAACATCTAATAATATTCATTACAAAAGATGTGAAACTACCTACAATGAGAAATTAAAAGAACTAATTGATAGTGGACAAGTATCATTAAGAGGACTAAGAAAGGATGCAAAGTTATTTGATGAACTCATATTTGATATTAACTCTGACTATTTTGAAAAACATGGTGGTTATGAATTTGCAAAAGAATTTTACGAGAAAGCATTTCACTTTGCTGAACAAGAAATGGGAACTGATAATATTATATCAGCAGTCATGCATGCAGATGAATTAAATATAGCCCTAACAGAAGAATACGGAAAACCTATTTATCATTATCATTTGCATGTTGTAGCACTTCCTGTTGTAAGAAAAGAAATTAAATGGACTAAAAAATGTAAAGATACATCGTTAATTGGAACTACAAAAGAAGTAATCAATCAAGTAAGCCACAGTAATAAATGGAAATCAGAGCAAGTACTAGATAATCAAGGAAATCCTGTATATGATAAAAAAGGAAATGCAGTTTTAATAAAATCATATAGTTTATTACAAGATAGATTTTTTAAGTATATGTCTGATAGTGGATATAAAGACTTTATTCGTGGTGTAAAAGGCAGTAATCAAGAGCATTTAAGTGATTTGCAGTTTAAAATCAAGAAAGATACTGAAAGATTAGAAAAAATCACAAATAAAGTTGAAGAAAAAGAATCTTCTTATAATTCCTATATGCAATATGATAAGCAAATTGAAGATATTTCAAATTTAGGAAAGCAAAAGCGATTTTCTAAAAAGATTGAATTAGAACAAGAAGATTATGAAAGTTTAACTGAATATGCTAAAAAAGGAATTGTTGCAGATAAAGAAATATATGAACTAAACAACAGAATTGATAATTTAAGAAATGCAGTAGACAAATGGAAATCTCTATATGATGATATAGTAGAAAAAACAAAAGATTATTTCCATGCTATAAAACTTGCACCTCAAAAGGTTACAAATTTCTTTAAAAGTTTATTTGATAAAGAAAAACAAGATGAGCTAGAAAAGCAAAAACTTGTGCAAGAAAAAATACAAGCTGAAAGAAAAGCTCGTGAAGAAGCTAAAGAAAAAGAAAGAGTTGAAAAGCAGAAACTAAAGAAATCTCCTGAATACAAGAAAAAAAGGAGGGCTGATAGAGATGAAAGATAATAATCATAAAATAGTTATAACAGGTCTTACTAATGAAGAATATGAGTTTATTGAGAATATAAGAAAAGAACTATATAATAAACTTTCTAAAATGAACAATGAAGAATTGCTAGATTATATAAAAACTCTTTGCCCTGAGCAAGATTTGAACTTTAAAAAAAAATAAAAGGAACAACTTATAAAGTAAACACTTACTTTAGTAATACTTCCGAATATACCATATTACAGAGTTTACTAAAAATTTTTGAAAAATGAAAATTAAGTATTGAAATTTATGCTTGGAATATGGTATATTATGACTACTACTAAAGTAGAAACTATAATTTTATATCGTATTTCAAGCTGTCAAATGAAAGGAGTAAAATTATATGAAACAGCTAGAAAGCGATAAGATCACTGCTTTATACTGTCGTTTATCAAGAGATGATGAACTTTCAGGAGAAAGCAATAGTATAACAAATCAAAAATCAATTTTAAGTAAATATGCACAAGATAACAATTTTCAAAACATTAAGTTTTTTGTAGATGATGGTTATTCTGGAACAACTTTTACAAGACCTGCATTTATGGAAATGATGGGACTTGCTGAAAGTGGTAATATTGGAACAATTATAGTAAAAGACCATTCAAGACTTGGAAGAAATAGACTTGTTGTTGGACAACTTTTAGAAGAAGATTTTGTAATACTAGGTATTAGATATATTGCAATAATGGACAATATTGATAGTAGTAAGGGTTTAAATGACTTCTTACCTATTCAAGATTGGTTTAATGAAATGCATGCTAAAAATACAAGTCAAAAAGTTAGAGCAGTTCTCAAAAATAAAGGCGAATCAGGTATTTCTCTTGCTAATAATGTACCTTATGGCTATAAAAAAGATGAAACAGACAAAAGCAAGTGGGTTATTGATGAACAAGCTTCTAAAATAGTAAAAGAAATATATAATCTCTTTATACAAGGTCATGGAACTTTTGAAATTGCAAGAATACTTACTGAAAGAAATATTATGACACCATCTGAATATTTTGCAAGTATTGGAAGAACATTCCCTACTAGACTACAAACATTCAAACATCAATGGAATGCTACAACAGTAGCAAGTATCTTAGATAGACAAGAATATATTGGAGATACTGTTAATTTTAAATATACCATTCGTTCTTACAAAGACAAAACTAAGGTTAATCTTCCAAAAGAAGAATGGAAAATATTTAAAAATACCCATGAGCCAATAATTGACGAATATACTTGGAATATTGCACAGCAATTACGAAACAACAGAAAAAAGCCTACTCGTTTAGGAAAGAAAAGTATATTCTCAGGATTACTATTTTGCTATGATTGTGGTAAAAAGCTATATTTTCAATCTCCAGTAACTGACACAAAATCAAAAGACCATTACAGATGTTCCAGTTATAAGAATAATACTTCTTTATGCTCTTCTCATTATATTTCAGATGAAGTATTGCAAAGTCTTGTTTTAGAAAATATGCAGAAAGTAATTTCTTATATGAAAGATTACGAAGATTTATTTATACAGGAGCAATTAGATAAAAGTTCTAAAGAAGATGCAAAAGAATTATCTCAAAACAAGAAAGAACTTAAAAAGGCAAAGAATAGAATAATTGAAATTGATAACTTGTTTCAGCATATTTACGAAGATAATATTTCAGGAAAATTAACAGATGAAAGATTTAGGAACTTATCTTTTAATTATGATAAGGAACAACAAGAATTAAAAATAAAAAGTGAACAATTGTCAAAACAAATCAACAATACTGAAAAGAAAACAACTGATTTAACACAATTTATAAGTAATGTTAAGAAATACACTGAAATAACAAAATTAACACCAGAGATTTTAAATGAACTAATAGAAAAGATACTTGTCCATCAAGCAGAAATAATAAATGGCAAAAAAGTTCAAGAAATAGATATTTATTACAGGGGTGTTGGCATCATTTCTTTTCCAGTTAGTTTTGAATATATGAAAGTAGCAATTGAAAAAATGATAAATAAAAGAAAAACAGTTTAATTATTAAGAAAATAAGCTATGATATGGGGAAAACATTTTAGTGTACTTAACTAAAGCGTTCTCCCATATGAGTTATGACATACTATCATAACTCGGGGTCTCTGCGAGGCAATAAAATTTATCTAAATTGATAAATTTTATTCAAATTAACTATCGCCACTTTCATTTTTATTTCGTAAAAACAAAACGTGCCACGTTAATTTTTTTCTTCTGCATCATCTTCGCAGAACTTTACTGGCTTAACACCTACTGAAATAGTAGTGGTATCTTTTGAGTAAATTACACTATTGTTAGTTTCATCTGGAATATAATCAAATGCTGTATCAATTTCTTGCATTTGAAATTTATCTTCTTCACGAATATAAATTATTCCAAATTCATAAGTTTTCATTTTACAATCTGGATCTAATTTATAATAATCTTTTAAAGGGAACACTCTAACAATAGCGCTATTATCTTCAACAAAGTTAAAGTAAAACATTTGCTTATCTAAATAGTATGTTGCTTCAGTATAACCAACATCATAATATTGTCTTAATCTCATTATTACTTTGCCAAATTCTTCTTCAGATAAATAATTACTAAATCTTATATTACCAACCACATTACCAAATATAACTGGTTTAATAGTATTAATATAGCCTTTATCAAATAATTCTTTACATGGCTTACAAATATTTTCTCTAAAGTTAATTTGCTTAACTACTATTTCTGTACCAACTAAAGAAAGTTCTATATCATCAACATATTTCATTATAAGTTCTGCTTGTTCTTCTCTGTTATAATCTTTCCAAGTTCTAGTTCTTGCTTGATATTCTTTATCTAGTTTTATCTTATTAATAAAATCAATATCTCTTTTTAATAAAATATCTTTTGGAGTAAATCGTAGTTCTTCTACACTATCAGTAGTATCTAATTTTCGCAAACAAAAAAATCAACCATTTTACTGATTGATTTTTGTATCTGTAGTTCGAACAGATTCGTTATTGGCTGGGCTGGCAGGATTCGAACCTGCGCATGGTAGAGTCAAAGTCTACTGCCTTACCGCTTGGCTACAGCCCAATATATAAACTTAATACATATGGGGTGGAAAATGGGATTCGAACCCATGACCTCCAGTGCCACAAACTGGCGCTCTAACCAACTGCGCTATATCCACCGCTCACAGTACTTTTAATTTTACATTATTTCTTTTATTTTGTCAATATTTTATACTAATTTTATTAAAATTTATTCTTTTTTATCATATAAATATTATACTCTAGTAAAATTAATATATACTAATTATCTAAAATTTTGCAACTAATTTATAAATAGGTCCAAAAGGCGAAAACTTCTTTTCATATTCAGTCTCTACATTAAAAACCTCTGTCTTATGCAAATCTAAATAAACGTCAATAAATTCCATACCAAAATTTTGCATACTTACTAAACTATATTCAAAAAGTCCCCTATTATCAGTTTTAAACTCAATAATTCCATCTTTCTTTAAAACTTTTTTGTAATTTTCTAAAAAATCTTTGTAAGTAAGACGTCTTTTGGTATGTCTCTTTTTAGGCCATGGATCACTAAAATTTAAATATAGCACATCAACCTGATTTTCACTAAAATAATCAAGTAATTTTAAAGCGTCAAAAGACATAAAGTATAAATTTTTTAAAGATAGACCATTTTCTTCTTCAAACCTATTCAATTTTTTAATTGCAAGAGCTAGTACTTGTGGAGACAATTCAATTCCAATATATACATTATCTGGATTTAATTTTGCCATATTAGAAATAAAATCACCTTTTCCCATACCAATCTCAATGCAAATCTTTTTATCTGTATTAAGTATACCTTGTAATTTTTCTCTATCTTTAATAAATCTATCAAAATTTTCTATTATATCATTTGCCTGTGGGTTATATCTTGTCCTCATTTTTCCTCCTAAACTCTAGAAATAATTGTTCCTATAGCTATAATAACTGTACTAATCAAAAATGAAATAACAAAATATCCATAAGGTACAGTTACGTTGTTTTTTTCATTTTTCGCTGTTTTTTCTTCTTTTTTCTTAGCTACCTCTTTTAATTTCTTTTTATTACCTGTTGCTTCATAAAAAGTTCTTTTAAAATCAAGCATCGAATAATCCTGATTCCTTGAATATCTCCATCTTCTTGTACTAAGAAGACAATACTGAATCCCCGTTGCTACAGAAAGACCTACTGCTATTAACTGAATTATAGCGCCTATACACATAGGAATTACACTTGCTTTCCCTGTTAAGACATTAAAATTAGTAACAATATCACAAGCTAAGCTATATGATGATGCTATACCAATAACAGGTATAAAGAAATATGGCGCAATTCCTGCAAGTATAATCATGAAAATTAAAGGTATTTTCTTTGTAATTATTAAAGAAAAAACACCATTAGAATCTTCACTTACTTCTTTGGCTTTTTGTGCAAGTTCTGCAATATTAGGAGTAGAATTTATTTTTGATATTAGAGTTGCTATCATAACAAAAAAAACAACAAGACATATTATATATACAATTATATGTTTTCTCATAAGTTTTTCTTTATAAAATTTAAAATATCCTATCATAATATTTTTTATATCAAATTTACTACTCTTATTATCGGAAACATTAGCATTTTCATCTTTTTTATTTAATTTATTTTTATTATCTTTACCTTTTACATTACCAGAATTTCTTGATACATTTCTTCTTTTTTGGGTATTTTGCATATTACACTCTCCTTAAACTAAACAATCATAAAGTCAATTTCTTTTAATTTTATGTCTGCCCTTATAAGTTTAACTTTTAATTTATCGCCTATTTTAAAAGTTTTTCCTGTTTCTTTTCCAAGAAGTCTATGTTTTTTATCATCATATATATAATAATCCAAATCATTAATATTGTCAAATGAAATTAAACCTTCAACCGTATTTTCAAGTCTTACGAATATTCCAAAAGATGTTACATTTGAAATTACAGCTTCAAATTCATCACCAACAAATTTACTCATGTATATACATTTATATAAATCATCAAAATCTCTTTCTATTAAAGTTGCATTTTTTTCAGTTTCACTAGATGTTTTTGAATACTCTATAGCTTGAGTAGCATATTTAGCTATCTTTTTATCACTTAAAACATATCCACTTTCGATATAATCAGATATTACTCTATGAATAAACAAATCAGGATATCTTCTAATAGGTGAAGTAAAGTGACAATAATATTTTGCAGCAAGACCAAAATGTCCTAAACATTCTTCAGAATATTTTGCAATCTTTAATGTCCTTAACATATAACTTGAAATAATTCTTTTTTCTTCCTCATCTTCAATATTATCAATTAAAGTAGATAAAGTCTTTGGATGTATATTTTTTATTCCTTTTAATTTAAGTTTATATGAACTTAGTATCTCATTTAACTCTCTTAATTTTTCTTCATCTGGCTTTTCATGAATACGATAAATAAATGGAATATCTAGGAAATAAAATTTCTCAGCAATTTGCATATTTGCAGCAAGCATAAATTCCTCTATTATTTTATTTGCAATTGTAATCTCATATGGTTTTACATCAACAACTTTTTTATTTTCATCAAGCACAACTTTGGTCTCAGGTATATCAAAATCTATACTTCCACTTTGTTTTCTTTTTTTATTTAAAATAACAGCAAGTTCTTTCATAAGCATAATATCATCTATATAGTCTCTGTATTCTTTTAATACATCTTCATCTTCACCACATATAACTTTATATACCTTATCATATGACATTTTTTTGGTAACACGTATAACAGACTTAAAAACATTGCTTTCTATAACATTACCATCTTTGTCAAATAAAATATCAATTGCAAGAGTTAGTCTTCTTACTCCTTGATTTAAACTACAAATTCCATTTGAAAGTTTTTTTGGTAACATAGGAATAACAGTACCAGGAATATATATGCTAGTCCCTCTATATATTGCTTCTTCATTTAAAAAAGTTCCTTCTCTTACATAATTAGAAACATCTGCTATATAAACAGATAAAAGATATCCATCGTTTTTCTTTTTTACCTGAACAGCATCATCAAGATCCATTGCATCACTAGCATCTATTGTATATACTTTTTCTTTTGTCCTATCAACTCTATTTATTGTATCATTATCAGTTACTTTGGAAGGAATTTGCCTTAACTCTTCCCTAATTTGTGATGAAAATTCTTTCATATCCTCTAACCCATAAGATATACTTAAGGCTTTAATTTCTGACTTTTCATCTTTACCACTTGCTATAGTTCTTAATATTTTTCCCTCAGCCCTAGTATCACTAGTAGCATATTTAGTTATTTCTACTTCTACAATTTGTCCATTAATACGTCCAATTGATTCCTTTTTAGGTATATATATATCAGGTATTTTTTTATCAATTGGTTCCACAAATCCAAAATTATTATTCTTTATAAATCTACCAATTACATTAACGGTATTTCTTTTTAGTATTTTTATTACTTTACCTTCTCTTCTATGATTAGAATCTAAAATTTGCTTAACCAATATTTCATCATTATTTATAGCACCAAGAGAATTTTTTGAAGATATGTATATATCTTCTCCTTTATTAGCAATACCAAAACCAAATCTTTCTGACTTTGACTCAAATACACATTTTATAACATCCGTATTATCAACAGGAACATATCTTTTACTTTCATCTAAATATATAATTCCTTCAACTTCTAATTCATCAAGTATTTCATCTAATATACCTATATCATTTTTTGGAATATTAAAAAAACTGCAAATTTGTTTTTTAGTCATTAGTTTATATTCTTTATTTGAAAAAAAGGAAGTCAACGCTTCCTTTCTTCTTAAATAATCTCTATTATTTATATCAATTTTTTTCATATCTTTTTCCTTATTTAATTATTGCAACCGTAGTGGCAAAACATAACACGCAAAATAATATTGCAAGGCCTACAGTCCATTTAGATAATACACCATCTAAAGTTTTTGATTTATTTGAGCCATAAAAAGTATTTGCTCCAGTTAAAACTGATTGTGAATCTTTGCTATTTTGCATCATTACAACTATTGTAAGAATTATACCAACTACTACAGTAGCTATTGAAAGTGTCCAATCTATCCATCCCATTTTGTATTTCCCCCTAAAAATTTCTCTAATACAACAATTATAGCATAAAAATATATAAAAGACAAGTAATTAGAAAAATGTTTTGTTTAAAAATTATATTTGTTGATTACTTATTTGAAATAAATTTTCTATTTTATATAATTTAACTTTTTATTGTATATCACAAATAAAAAAATAAACCTATAGGGACAGACACTCTTTTTTCGTGTCCACCCTATAGGGTACATTTTAAAAATTACTATCATTTTTGTTTTTAATCTTTTCTTGATCCAAATAGTTGTAATAATCTTAAGAAAATATTAATAAAATCAAGATATAATTGCATAGCGCAATATATAGCTAACTTGTCATTACTTCCATTTACACTTTCTGCAAGTTGTCTTACTTTTTGCATATCCCACGCTGTAATTCCAAAAAATACAATTAAAATTACCCAGTCTACTGCAATGTCAACTACTGAATTTCCTATAAATAAGTTAATTAAGCTTATTATTACTCCTACAATCAATGTTACCAATAAAATATTACCTATTTTATTTAAATCTCTGTTTGTCACCTTACCATAAAAAGCACAAATTCCAAAGATAGCAGCTGCTGCAAAGAAAATGATTACAATTGAAGATAAATTATACACATAAAAAATTGTGGACAAAGTTACTCCATTTAATATAGCGTACACAAAAAATAGCACACCTACCACACTTGGTGGCATTTTTTTTAAAAGTAGTGAAAACACTATAACAACAACTACTTCAACAATTAATAAGACTGGCCATATTTCAATAAAATTAATTGTAAAACCTGTAGCATAGGAAAATACAGATACAAATGCCGTAGCAAGTAATCCTAAAAACATCCATAAAAAAGTCTTAGTGTATATGTCTTTATGTACATCCACATTTTGAACAGGATTGATATTCTCTTCCATAAAATTCCTCCTTATATTTATTATAACATTCATTCTATTACTTTTATTCAAATTTGTCAATAGCCAGAAAAAAGTAGCCAAGATTTTATTCTTAGCTACTTTAATGCTACTAAATTACTTTCTTAAATTTAATTTTGAAATTAAATCTCTATATCTTTCAACATCTTTAGACTCAAGATATCTAAGTAATCTTTTTCTCTTACCAACCATAATTAAAAGTCCACGTCTAGAATGATTATCTTTTTTATGCACTTTTAAATGTTCAGTAAGTTCATTAATTCTTTCTGTTAATAGAGCTACTTGAACTTCTACAGAACCTGTATCTTTATCAGCTCTTGCATAACTTTTTAGAATTTCAGATTTTCTTTCTTTAGTCATTTTTTCTCCTCCTTCTTATTATCACTTGCCTATAACTAAGAAACAGTACGAGGATACTAATTTCCGAGTAATAGGTGAAATTTATATAAATGGATAAACCAATTATATCAAATTATTTTCCAGCAATATATGGATATGGATTAGTAGGTACTCCATTAAATCTCACTTCAAAATGTAAGTGAGGTCCAGTAGTATAACCTGTCATACCAATTTTTGCAATCATTTGACCTTCTGTTACCTGCTGTCCAACTGAAACTAGAAGTTCACTACAATGGGCGTAATATGTTGTCATACCATTTCCATGATCAATTTTTAGGTGAAGTCCATATCCACTACCCCATCCAGCAAATGTAACTGTTCCTGTTTTATATGCATATATTGCAGTACCAATAGCTCCTCCTAAGTCTATACCAGTATGTCCAGAATATCCCATATATTGACAGTTTATTCTTCTGTTAACTGTAGGCCATACACCTCCACCAGTTGCTTGAACAGAAGTTGCACCTATAGTTTCTGCTTTCTGCACATTAGAAGAATTATTTGTACTTTTAGTAGTCTTGGTAGAAATTGTTGCTTTTGGAGTTTCAACTGGTTTGTTCCTATCTACTATATCTTTTAAAATACTGTCTGCCCTCTCAATAGTAGTAATTTCTCCCTTTTCTTCTACTTTTTCTTCTTTTACTTCTACATTTAATTTTGATACTTCAGCTTTTAAATTTTCTGCATACTTATTAGCATCATCTTTTGTATCAAATTTCATTTTATTATCACCGTCAACAGCCACTTCATAAACTGTATATTCGGTTTTCATTTCAGCTCTTAAATTTGTATAAACATTTTGTTTAGCAATAAGTGAATCTCTTGTATAACTTGTTTCAAAAGTAGGTTCACTATCTAGATAAACTTTTACATCGGAATCAACATTTTGTTTCTCGGTAACCAAGTCATTATACACTTCATCAAATTGCTGTTCTGATGAAAAGTACCCAACAAATTTATCACCTATATAAGCTTTAACTGTTGGCTTATATGTATTTAATACAGTTACTAAAACAGCACTAAATATTAGAACTAAAGCTAGTATTGTAAAAAATACAAATCTTAGTGTACCAAGCACACTTCTTTTTTCCATAACTTTATTTTACACCTTCCTTTTTAGGCCGACTTAATCTATTATAGCATAAAATGCAAAATCTGTCAAATTTTAAGTTTACTGTTACAAAATTATACCTCTAAAAATCTAATTTCATTGTAGCATATAGTATATTATATGTCAATAATATTACAATGATTTTACAAAGTAACTTAAACCCAGATAATATACCAAAAATTAAGGCAGAAAAAACAGGATGAAATCATAATTATGATTTTCACCCTGCTTTTGCTCCAAAGATTATTTGTGATTTTTTATAATGTTTCTTAATTCATCACCAGAAATAGTTTCCTCCTCACTTAATCTCATTGCAACAGTATTTAAAAGTTCCCTATTTTCTTCCAAAATCTTTTCACAAATTTCATAACATTTGTCAATAATCTTTTTTATCTCCATATTTACTGGATTATTAAAATCATTTGCAACTGAAATAACTTCATTGTCACTAAGATATATTGGACCAATACACTCACTCATTCCATACTTAGTAACCATTAAAGTAGCTATACTAGTTGCTTTTTCCAAATCATTTGCTGCTCCAGTAGATATGTCGTTTAAAACGAGTTTTTCTGCTGCACGGCCTGCAAGAAGTGTAGATATTTTCTTAATGCAATATTCTTTTGAGATATAGTTAATATCATCATCGTTTCCTTCATACATGGTATATCCGCCTATTTTTCCTCTTGAAACGATTGATACTTCTATTACATTAGAACTATCACCAATTAATGAACTTACTAATGCATGGCCTGCTTCATGATAAGATACCAATTCTCTTACTTTTGGAGAAATAACTCTATCATTTTGAGATACACCAATAAGCTGCTTTCTTAAAGCTTCATCAAAATCTGCTTGATCAACTTTAGTATGCTCATTTCTCACTGCAATAATTGCAGCCTCATTTGAAATGTTAGCAAGTTCTGCTCCACTATATCCTGCTGTTTTTGCAGCAATGGCCTTCAAATCAACATCACAATTAACAGTAAGATTTTTAGTATGTATTTTCAAAATAGCTTCTCTTCCATGTAAATCAGGTTTAGGAATATAAATTTTCCTATCAAATCTACCAGGTCTTAACAATGCTGGATCAAGACATTCTTCCCTATTAGTTGCTGCAATAACAATAACATTATCATCGTTAAATCCATCCATTTCAACCAATAACTGATTTAATGTTTGTTCAGAATAATTATATTTTCCACCTCGTTTTAAGCCAATTGAATCAATTTCATCGATAAATATAACACTTGGAGCATTTTTTCTAGCTTTTTTAAAAAGCCCCCTAACTCTAGAAGCTCCCAGTCCAACAAACATTTCCTCAAATTCAGAACCATTCATATTAAAGAAAGACACTCCTGCTTCACCAGCTAGTGCTCTAGCAAGTAAAGTCTTTCCTGTTCCAGGCTCTCCACTAAAAAGTATACCCTTTGGAATCTTAGCACCAATTTCTTTATATTTTTTAGGATTTTTAAGAAAATCCACCACTTCAGTTAATTCTTTTTTCTGAGATTCAATTCCAGCGACATCATCAAATTTAATAGCATTCTTCTTTGAATCATCAAATTTTTTCGAATTACCCTTAATATACTTTGAAAACGTTGATCTAAAAATCATAACAAATAAAAGTATGTACAACAAATTCATAACAATACTAAATATCGTAGTTACAACTTTTAAAAAAGCTGCTCTACTATTTATTACGTTAAATTCAATATGGTTTCCATCCTTTTCATTTTCAGTAATAAGTTCAGTAATCATATCAACTGAAGGAATAACAACGCTTTTTTTTACATCATCACCTTTTACAACTACTTCAGCTTTAGCTTCAGTAACATCAAGGTTAAGTTTTTCTATTTTACCATCTTCAATATACGATACTAACTGAGTATAGCTAATATCTTCATTTTTTGGTAAATTAAGAAAAACTATAGCTCCGATAAATAATATAGTGATAAAAACAAAAATTATGATATTATTCCTCTTTGAATTTTCTCTTCCATTTAATTTTCTCATAAATTAACTCCTCTTATTAAAAATAGTAGTATTCCTATTATTTAATTTTAAATAAATAGAAAACATATTTAAACTTGCTATAGCATTATACATCGCGTTACATTTTTTGTCAACTAAAGTGCTAATTTTTCTACTTATTTAGCTATGTTACCACTTTTATTTACATTTATTTTTTATAATTCTATTGCTTTTTGAATATACATATTGTATAATATATTTAACTACTAACTTGAGAGGAGGAAAATCATGTTTGGTTTACCACTTTGGGCAATTTGGTTGATTTTATGTGGAGCTTTCTTACTTATAGAAATTTTCAATATTTCATTTTTACTGATCTGGCCCGGAATTGGATCATTTTTTGCATTTATAGCTTCTGTTCTAGGCGCACCTATTGAAATACAACTTGCAGTCTTTGCGATAAGTACAACTATAATGATAATATTTATGAAGCCCCTAACTAAAAAGTTATTTAAAAATAAAGACAATACAAAAATGAATAATGATGCAATGATAGGAAAAAAAGGTGTTGTTATAAAAGAAATTAACTCAACAGAGGATGTCGGTCAAGTAAAAGTAGCTGGTGAATTATGGTCAGCTATCACTCTTAATGATGAAAAAATTAAAATTAATGAAATTGTTGAAGTTACAAAAGTTGATGGAGTAAAACTTGTTGTAACAAAAATTAATGAAAATGTATAGGAGGAAATTTTATGGAAATATTTTTTATAATAGTAATTGTTTTAGTTTTAATTGTAGCTTTTGCATCAATTAAAGTAGTAAGACAATCAGAAGTTAGAATAGTTGAACGTTTAGGTAAATATCATAATACTGCTGAAGCTGGACTTAATTTTATTTTACCATTTGTTGATAAAATTAGAGCTGTTGTTAGTCTAAAACAACAAACAATGGATGTAACACCACAAAGTGTTATTACAAAGGATAATGTTACAATTACAATTGATACAGTTGTTTTCTATCAAATAACAGATCCTGTTAAAGCAGTTTATGAAATAGAAAGTTTACAAAAAGGTATTGCATATATTGCAATTACAACAATTCGTGATATTGTTGGTAAAATGGATTTAGATAGTACATTCTCTTCAAGGGATTCAATAAATAACCAACTAAGACAAACACTTGATGAAGCTACAGATAGATGGGGATGTAAAGTTGACAGAGTTGAAATTAAAGATATAAAACCTCCAACAGATATTCGTGATGCCATGGAAAAACAAATGAATGCAGAAAGAAATAAAAGAGCTATTATTCTTGAAGCTGAAGGTAAACGTCAAGCTGACATCACACTTGCAGAGGGTAAAAAGCAATCAACAATTCTTGAAGCTGAAGCAGAAAGAGAATCTAGTATAAGAAGAGCTCAAGGTGTAAGAGAATCTAAAATACTAGAAGCTGAAGGTAATGCTGAGGCAATAAAAAAAGTTGCTGACGCAAAGGCACAAGAAATTTCACAAGTTTATGGCGCTATAATGAGTGCAAAACCAGATGATAAACTTGTTGCAATCAAGTCTCTAGAAACTCTTGAAAAAGTTGCTGATGGAAAATCTAATAAAGTATTTATTCCTTTTGACACAACAAAATCACTTGGTGCACTTGGAGCTTTAACTGAAGTTGTAAAAGAAAGTAAATCTAATAAATAATAAATATAGTTAATGGTCACTAGAAAATCTAGTGACCATATTTTATATTCATCTATATAATTTCTTGTACTCAATAAATTTACAAATATCTCCTAACTCTAATTTGATCTTATTATTAACACTCTTTTTTATATTAATTATTTAACTTTTACATTATCGCTTCCAAAAGTTATACTTAGTTTATTTAAAACATCATCATTTAAGTTTAGAGAATATTTATCATTTAATACTTTAATCTTATTTGTACCTTCATAGAATAAATTGACTTTGGCATTACCGCTATTTTCCTTTGCAATATCATTTATTACATTAAGTACAACACCTTCTAAGTCAAGTTTATCTTTGGGTATTCTTATATATACCTTTCTTTTTTCCTCCATTTTTTTATTTGATATATCTTCTATATAATTTACTAATATCTTTGGTTTTTCTCCCTCTTTAATATTTACCTTACCAGTTACCTTTACAACCATGTCTGTTTTTAATAAATCATAAAATTTGTTAAAAACTTTCGGAAAAATAACTAGCTCAACACTGCCATACATATCTTCAAGAACAGTAAACATCATTTGATTGCCAGATTTAGTATTAAGTAACTTAGATGAAGTTATTATTCCACATAAACTAACAGTTTTATTATCGAAATCCTCTTTTTTTGTTTTACTATTCTCATCAATATCTTCATTGCTATTTAAATCTATTGTACTGACTGTTGAATTTTTTTTGATATATTCTTTATATTCATCTAGCGGATGACCAGATACGTACATTCCCAACATTTCTTTTTCCATATTAAGCAAATCTTTATTTGTAGGCTTTCTTGATGATTTAGCTATTACAATTTTTGCGTGTGCATCATCAGATACAACATCAAAAAAGTTCATTTGATTAATATAGTTTTTCTTTTTTGTTTCATTTATATTATCAACTATTGTCTCGTAACTGTCTAAAATATCAAACCTTGTACTTTCTTTTTCTATTTCATCAAAACATCCAGCTTTTATTAAACTTTCAATACACTTCTTATTTACTGTATCTCCTGAAACTCTCTCACAAAAATCAATAAAACTTAAAAATTTACCATTTATTTTTCTATCTTTTATAATTTCACAAATAGCATTATTTCCTACATTTTTAATTGATGATAATGCAAATCTAATTTTGTTATTTATAACTGCAAATTTTAAATAACTTTCATTAATATCAGGTCTTAATACTTCAATATTAAGTTTTCTACACTCCTCTATATATAAAGGAATTTTATCAAGATTACCAAGGAAACTATTCATAGTAGCAGCCATAAATTCATGTGGAAAATGTGCTTTTAAATATGCTGTTTGATAAGCAACTACTGCATAACATGCTGCATGAGATTTATTAAATGCATATTTAGCGAACTCAGCCATTTCATCAAATATTTTATTTGCACTTTCCTTATCAATATTGTTTCTTTTAGCCCCTTCAACAAAAACTTCTCTTTCCTTTGCCATTACATCAAGTTTCTTTTTTCCCATAGCACGTCTTACTAAATCAGCTCTTCCAAAACTATACCCAGCTAAATCTCTAAAAATTTGCATTACTTGTTCTTGATAAACCATACATCCATATGTATCTTTCAATATTGGTTTTAATGAATCATGAGTATAAATAACATTATCTGGGTTTTCTTTATTATGTATATATCTTGGAATTTGATCCATAGGTCCAGGTCTATATAACGATATCATAACAATTATATCTTCCAAAGTATTTGGCCTTAATTCCATCATAACACGTCTAAATCCTGAACTCTCCATTTGAAATACACCTAAAGTTTTTCCTTCTGTAAGAAGCTTAAATGTATCTCTATCATCCATTTCTCCAAAATTCACATCTACACCATGTATTTTTTTTATAAGTTTTAAAGTATCACCTATTACAGTAAGAGTTCTAAGTCCTAAAAAGTCCATTTTAAGAAGTCCTAATTCCTCAAGTGTTGTCATAGTGTACTCAGTAGATATAACTCCGTCACTTTCATAAAGTGGAACATAGCTTACAACAGGCTCTTTAGTTATAACAACACCCGCAGCATGAGTAGAAGCATGTCTTGCAAGTCCTTCTGCCTTTCTAGACAAGTCAATTATTTCTTTAACTTCCATATCAGTTTCATAAAGTTCACTAAGTTCTTTATTAACTTCTAAAGCCTTATCTATAGTGATTTTTAAATCTCTTGGTATAAGTTTTGCAATCATATCAGCTTTAGCATATGGAATATCTAAAGCTCTTGCCACATCACGAATTGCAGCTCTTGCAGCCATTGTACCAAAAGTTATAATTTGTGCTACATGATCATGTCCATATTTTCTACATACATACTCTATTACTTCTTCTCTTCTTTCATAGCAAAAATCTACATCGAAATCTGGCATACTAACTCTTTCTGGATTCAAAAACCTTTCAAATATTAAATTAAATTTTAAAGGATCAATATTGGTTATTCCTATAAGATACGCAGCTATTGAACCTGCACCACTTCCACGTCCAGGGCCTACTGCAATCCCCTGTGATTTTGCATAATTAATATAATCCTGCACAATTAAAAAATAATCTATATATCCCATTTTATCTATTATTTCTATTTCATAATCAAGTCTTTTTTTTGCTTCTTGTTTTTTTTCTAATGGATATTTTTTTTCTAATCCCTCGTAACATAGCTTTTTAAAGTACTCTAAATGAGTCATATTTTCATTTATTTTAAATTCAGGCAAAATAGTTTTTCCAAATTCAAATGTTACATTACACATATCTGCTATTTTTTGTGTATTCTCGATTGCCTCAGGTAAATTTTCAAAATCACTTTGCATTTCTTCTTTAGTCTTTACGTAAAATTCATTTACTTTAAAGCTCATCCTATTAGGGTCAGACATAGTGGTTCTTGTTTGTATACAAAGTAGCACCTCATGAAAATCATAATCTTCCTTATTTAAATAATGACAATCATTTGTAGCTACAAGACCAACACCAAACTCTTTAGAAAATTCAACAAGTTTGCTATTTACTAATATTTGCTCTCTTAATTTATTTCCCTGAACTTCTAAGAAAAATCTATCTTTCCCAAAAATTTCTAAATATTCTTTTACTGAATCTTTTGCTCCCTCTATATTATGATTTACAATTTTTCTTGCGACTTCACCAGCAAGACAAGCACTAAGAGCAATTATTCCTTTATTATATTTTTTTAACAAATCTTTATCAACACGTGGCTTATAATAAAATCCTTCTGTATAACCTGAAGATACTATTTTAATTAAATTCTTATAACCTTCATTATTCATTGCAAGCAAAATTAAATGGTAAGGTTCTGTATCTATTTTTCCTTGCTTATCAAATCTACTACGAGGTGCAACATATACTTCACACCCAATTATTGGCTTGATTCCCTCAGCTATACAAGTTTTATACATTTCAACTGCGCCAAACATATTACCATGATCAGTTATAGCAACAGCATTCATTCCATTTTCCTTTACTTTTTTTACTAAATCTTTTATTCTTATTGCACCATCAAGCAAACTATACTCTGTATGCACATGTAAATGCACAAAACTCATAAAATCACCACCAAACATTTCAATAAGATTATATCAAAAATAATGGTAAAAGTCTATACGTTTATTTATTATACAATATCAACTATAAAAGAAATGTGATAATGTCTTAAGTAAAGAAATGAGAAAATGTCCCAAGCACAAAAATCGCTTACTTAAATAACATAATACACATTAACAATTAACACACTCTCTCCCTTCCATATTCCAGAGTTAGTTTTGTAAAAAAGTATACAATTAGATTTATATATCGTATCGACAAAACTAGACAATAATTAGTATTATTTTTTCCTTGATTTCAAATTAAAAAAATGCTATACTAAATTAAATTTCACTGTGGGGTACACAGGTTGAGCGTTCTAACTACACTTTTTAGTGACTATCTACGAATTTAGTAGTACCTATTTTTTTCTTTTGAGATAGGAGTTATACATACTAAAATGCCAGAAATTCTAACTCAAGTTTATTTATATTTATCAAAAGATTTAAATGTCATATATAAAATAGCTATTCAAAAAAAATTAAAATTTGTATGGCTTAGTTTTTCATGTATTTTTTATTTTTAATACATATTTTTTCATAATTTTTCAGATTTTTTCATATTTTTTACAAAACTAACTCAGAGGGGTGGGGGATGTCTTTTCTTAGTTTATAGAGCATTGTTATGTTGGGGAGTACCATGAGTGCATTTGCTATTGAGGAAATGCTCCAGATTATTTCTATTTTGGATATTGAGCCTATAAATACGCATAATAGAAATATTATTCTATATTTTTTTATACTTTTTCTGTTGTTGAAAAGATATTTTATTGCTATGCTTCCATAGAAACCTGAACATGGAATTGTTGATATTGCAAATACTACTATCATAAATATGAATATGTAGTTTCCAAATGGGAGAAGTGAAAATACATAATTTGCAATTAAAGCTGGATTTTCAGTTATTGTATACATTCCACTTGCTACAAATACAATTCCTGTGAGTGTGCAAAGTAATACTGTGTCTATAAATACACTTGTTGATGATATAATTGATTGCTTTTTTATATCTTTTTCATTTACCATTACATCAAATATTGGAGAGGTTCCCATTCCTGCTTCGTTTGTGAATAGTCCTTTTGATAGTCCTGTATTCATTGCTTTTACCATTACACTTCCAAAAATTCCTCCTACACATGATTTTATATTAAAAGCTTCTTTTATTATTTTTAATATACTTGATAATAAATTATTTCTGTAAATATACATTAAAATAATGCATGAAACAAGATAAATTATTGTTGCTATTGGTATTAATACACTGCTTATATTTGATATTCTTTTTTCATTTCCAATTAATGCGTATGCACATGGAATTACAATAATAATTCCGAGAACTACTATATTTATATTAAAATTTGATATTATACTAGATGATATTGCGTTTGATTGTATCATTGCTCCCATTCCTAGAGTTGTAAGTATAAGAAAATAACAAAATAATTTTGCAAGTAGTGGCATATGTAGCTTTTCTCCTAGTACATACATTGCTCCTCCATAATATTTTCCTTTTTTATCTTTTTTTCTGTACTTTAAAACTACATATGTTTCTGCGTATTTTGTTGCAATTGCGAAAAATCCGGAGATAAATATCCAGAAAATACTTCCTATTCCTCCTATAGTAATAGCTGCTGCTACCCCTATTATATTTCCAGTTCCAAGAGTTGAGGCTAAAACTGCCATAAGAGATTTAAATGAACTTATTCCCTCTTTTGTATTTTTTTTATCTCCTAATATCATATATTTTATACCTTGTAAAATATTCTTTTGGGGAAACTTAAGTTTAAATGAAAAATATATGTGTGTTCCCATTAAAATTATTACAAGGGGAAATCCACATACAAAATTTTCTATACTATATATTAAATCTACCATGTAATCACCATAATAATATCTATGCTTTAATAAAAAATATTTGACAAAAAAATAATTATAATGTATAATATTTATGTAAATTTATATTTACTAATAAATAATTATTTAAAGGAGATATTACAATGATATATAATAGAAAACTTTACTAATCCATTTAGGAAATTATATAAAAAGGAGTCTTAAAATTGGAAAGAATCTTATTTCTTGTGGATGGTGAACCATACATCCTTGAAGACGGTATAGAGTATGCTATAACATTAAATGTTACCGAATGTCTTGAAAAGATAAAGGAAAGATTTAAGTATAACAAACCAAATATACGCCCAAGTATGGGGAAAATTTGGAAGTGGATTGCAAATGATATTGGTGCTTCTACCTTTTCACCTAGACGCTGTAGAAAAACAAATTTTTCTACCAATTCTTTTGAATCTATTTTAACCAAGGAAATTAAAAGTTTTTTGGATGTTATTTATCCATTTGACTACGAACTACTTGAAGCCCAAAGAGCTCATACCAAATTTAAGAAGCAAACTAGAAGGGAGTTAGCTCCTTGTGTGGTTTCCAAAATTAATGAAAGGCTACGAAAATCAAAAAAACGCTAAAAGGAAATGATAGAAAAACAAAATAAAAGACCTCAAATGAATGACATTTGGAATATGTTAGCTAAAACTATTGATGGTTGTGAGTATTTTTCACCAAATAAAAGTTTTAGAACTAAACCAAATATAAATTCGTTTGAATCCAGATTTACTAGAGAAATAAATGATTTTTTAAGTTCAAAATTTGAAAGGCCATTGTTAAAAGATGGCAAATATAAAAACTGGCTATTTCAAAACTCATTTATAATTCGTAAATCACATTTTAACTAAAAATTACAGTAAAGGAATTTTAACAATGCAAAAATATTCAAACAATTTAGTACTCTGCTTCGTAAATGGAGAGCCATATTTATTTAATAAACTGCTCAAAGAATATAATAAGCTTTCTATTTTGCCAGATGAAGCATTTGAAATTATCCAAAAAAATATAAATCTTGAAAATTTAAGTTCAATGCCTCCGATAACTAAAATCTGGAATACTCTTGCACCATCTCTTGGAGCATCAGGTTATAGCTACATTTTTAACAAAAATGATGGCAAAATACCAAATAATTCTTTTGAGGAAGTTTTAATAAAAAAAATTGGAGGCTTTTGTAAAACAAAATTATTTTTATGTTTTGTAAATGGAGAGCCTTTTTTATATAACACTTGGAATAAAAAATATATAAAATCTGATATATCTGTTGATGAATCCGTTAATATTATTAAAGAGCATATTTTGATTATGCCAAATTCATGTCCATCTGAAAAAGAAATTTTTGATACTCTTTCAATTGAATTAGGTGCATGTGAATACAACTGCAGACATAATAAAGGAAAAAGTTCTCTTTATCCTAATTCATTTAAGAATAATGTAAACAGAAAAATTTTACTTTATTTTAGTGAAATTTATAATTATAAATTCTTTTGCTTTGTAGATGGAGATGCATATATTTATGATAAGCTTTCTAAAATATATACTAAGTATGATATTTCTGTTAGTGAAGCAATGGAAATTATAAAAAATAACGTTTCATTATCTAATATCAATAATATTAATGCTCGTCCAAAAACAAGTGATATAATTCAAATTCTGGCTAAAAATATTGGCTGAATTGAATATAGATGGCAATTTAATAAAAAAACTGCTATACCTAGGAAAGATTCATTTGAAAATATTCTACTAAAAAATATAACAAAATTCTTAGATGAATTATATCCGCCAGAAGAAAGAGATGAGCTTTTAAAAAAGAAGCATGAGTATGATAATAATTTAAGGCGTGAAAGATCTTTATCAGCTTCATATGCTGCAAAGAGAGCTGAAAGGGAAATCTTTATGAAGAAAAAAAGTGGAAGAAGATTATATTAACTTCTAAAATAAAGTATAGGGTCAACTGACTCTATACTTTATTTTTTATAATTTTAGTAACTATTATTGTTACGTCATCATTTAAAATATTTTTATTTTCTCTTAAAACATTTCTATAAATTTCATCTGTTATTTGTTTAGCTGTTTTATTTACGTCTATAGTTTTTAAATATTCTGTAAAATAGTTATTTGAAATATCTAGTCCTTCATGCAATACTCCGTCACTTATTTGAACAACAATATCTTTATCAATTAGTTTTCTAGATATTGGTAAATAATCAGGATTATCTGACACTCCAACAGGTATATTCATATTATTAATAGTTACAATTTTTCCTTCATGAATTATATATGTAGGTGCAGCCCCAAGTTTTATATATTGAGAATATCCTGTTTTTAAATCAATTATCATATTATCTAAAGTAGATGAATTTTGACTATCTGATTTTAATTTTAAAATACTATTTATAATTTCAATTGCACCACATTCATCAAATCCACCTGAAAGAAGTCTTTCTAGCATATCTATAACATTTTTTGATGATTTTGAAGCGTTTCTTCCATTTCCTTCTCCATCTGAAATTACACTTATATGCTTTAAATCTTGCAACTCCTCAATAAGATAAGAATCTCCTGATACCTCTTCTCCATTTTTAGCTATACTTATAACACTATTTTGAACATTAAATTCAGGAGTTGAAACAACTTTTATCTTTGATTTTTCTTTTTTACTACTATTTAGTATAAGTTTAATAACCATTGGCTTTTCAAGTATATTACTTAATATAGAAATTATTTCTTTTTTCTGTTTATCTATATTATTTAGTATATTTGTAACAAATGTATATTCTATACCTGTGTCATCTTCTTTATATTCATCTTCGTATACTAAATATCCATAAAATTTTAGTTCTTCTCTTAATTTTTCCTGCTTTTTATCTATTTTAATAAGATCACTTTTTATATTTTTCGAGATATTAGATAATATTTTTGAAACCTCTTTATACTGATTTGATATTTTATTTGCATTATTTCTTTCTTGTTCTTTTAATATTCTCATAAGTTTCATACTATTATATATTTCGTAAATGTCTCTTAAAAATTCTTTTGAAAGTTCACAATTAAAGTCTAGCATTTTTTCATCTATTATTTCATTATTTTCGAGTTTATTAGAAATATAGTCTACAACTAAATTTAATTTTTCATCATTTAAGCAATTTTTTCTTCTATCACATCCAAGACATTTTTCATTAACTGTATTTTCTATATATTTTTTTATAACTTCTCTAGTTTCTAATTTATCTTCATCACTTACATCTACTACAACGCTTGCAATACTATCAAAAACATCTGACATAGCTCCTATTTTTTCTTTTACGCTTGTACTACTATCAAGCATGTTTTGATATGGATTTTCCAAAGATTTATTTTTGTTAAATATTCTGTCTAACTTTGTTTCAAAAACCTTTGGCATAAATAGAAGTGAAACTGAAGCAATAACAAGTTCACTAACTCTCATTGTAAGTTCAGAAAATCCGTTAGCATAATATGCTATATAAAGGTTTCCAGCTATAAAGCCGATAACTACTCCTATTTTTCCTACCTTGGATAATATACCTGATATAAATCCACTAAAAGCTAATGTTACTACATATGTCATGTTTATATCAGACATAAATGTTAGCATTAATCCAAGAACAAGACCTGTTGCAGCACCTGCTACCCATCCATTTTTCCATCCAAAAATCAATACTAATATAAGAACTAAAATATTAAATATAGATAGTTGCATTATAGTTATATTTTTAAAAATACTAAGTGCTATTGCAACTACAATTACCATTGCAATACTTTCTTCTTTGGAAAATACATATCCTTTTGAAATATTAGTAAGTACATAAATTCCTGAAACAAATACGAAATACAATATTGCTGCTACCACTATATTGCTTAGGCATGTAAAAAGATCTGTTATCAAACTTCCCTGAATTAAGTTATATCCAAATTCAACAACTGAAAATGATATCATAAATTTTATAAATACGCTAAATCTTTTACTTACTCCTTCTATATTTACAATTACTGTTATTAGAGTAAATATTATAAAAAACGAAAGTAATTTTACAAGTATTGTCATAGAAACCGATTGAATCAGGATGCCAACTATTGACGATATTAAAACTAGTATCAAAGGGACGTTAAAAACACTTGCAACTCCAAAAAGCACCAGTGAAATCGGTGAACTATCTCCCATAAATGATGTATTTGACATTGCAAAGGAAAGTATTATAAATATAATATTTTTTATATTTACAAACTTTTTAATTGTATTTACCACACCTGTAATTTTTTCATTTGAATTTTGTGTTGTCCTTACATAACTGTTATTTGAAATCATTATATCCACCTCATTTGTTTTATTTCATACTACTTATTTTACACTATTTATTAAACGATTTTTGTCGTAATTTAATTTCATTATAACTTTTTATTAAATATACACCAAAACAACTTGAACTCAAATTATTTTGGTGTATAAAAACTTTTATACTGCTTTTTTAGATTTTTTTACTTTTTCTGCTTTGCCTGTAGTTTCTTTATTTTGAGCTTTTTCTTCTTTTTCTTCTTCAACTATTTCAGTATCTACTTCATTAACAATGTCCTCTGGTATTATTTCTTCTTTTGGTTTAATACTTTCTTCTATTAGTTCTTTTACCTTATCAGAACTTGTTATTTCTAGTGCTCTTGATAAAATAAATTTATTTAATTCTTCCTCTTCAACATCTTCACTTGTGACTAATTTTGAATATTCTAAATATTCATCCTCTGTTTTTATGGTTCTATGTACATCGTTTACCATTGTTTTTATTTTCATATCATAGATATCTCTATACATTTTTATATAGTCTGGAAGACTTATTACATCTTTTTCTAAACTTTCATCATATATTTTCTGTAATTTTTCAAATATCTTGTCTATAATTTTAAAATATCTATATGAGTTCTTACATATGTTTATTATCAAGTTATATTCATACATATATCTATCAATATCTGATTCAATTCCTTTTATCATTGTTTCAATAACATATTCAATTAATTCTCTTTCATCAGATGGAAGTTTTGATATATCATAATTATCATTAATATAACTTACATAATCATCTATACTTGAAAATAGATTTTTATACAATTCATCAGTATATTCATCAGTTTCAATTTTAGCATCAATTTCTTCTGCAGATTTTATAACCTTGTTATATCTTTGTGATTTTCCTTCATCCTTTATATTTTGCTTAACATCATCTATTGCAGATGAAATAGAAAAAAGTCCAAATTTTATATCATCTCTTGATCTAAATTTTGCTCTTGTTATTCTATCATATTCCATTTCTAGAAAAGCTTTTTGTAACTCAAGTCTATCAATTTTGTCTGTTGAATTTATTTTATCTAATATTTCAGCAGGATATGATAATTTCAATTCATACATTTCTCTTTGCATAATATCATATTGATATTTTACAAAAACGATTTCCCTTAAAATATTCTCTTGATATACCTTTTGCTCTTCTCCCTCTGTTTTACGTATTACACCTAAATGTTCATCAATAGCTCTATTCATTTTATTCATGTTTACAGCTATAACAACACTTTGGATTACTCTATCGAAGAGATTTATTTTCTTTTTGGAACTAACAACTATATCAGCCATTTATTAATCCTCTCCCTCTAATCTATTACAAATTTATTATTTTCATTAGTTTACTACTTATATTATACAGTTTTTTTCTATAATTTCAAGTATTTGTAGCAAAATTAACAAAATTGTTAGAAAAAAGATTATAAATAGAAATGTAATAGTAACAATTTAGCAAAAAGCTTAAAACATAGGGATAAATTAGATTTCACTTTGTTTTCTACATACGCTTGAATAATTACAATATTTACAATAATCGCATTTTTTATTAGGTCTAATCCTTACCACTCCACTTATTATTTCTTTTCCAATTTCACCTAAAATATTTTTTGTTTGGACAAATAAGTTCTTATATTCATCTTCACTTAGTGCTCGGTTTGTATTATCTTTTGTTAGTGTAGTTTTTGATATATCTATCAACCTTTTATCTGTTGAAAGTTTTTTATCCATTTTCTCTATTATTTTTAAATCTTTTAAAAATATTCCTTTCATTCTTAATGCTTTTATTGTCTCATCTTTTATTTTTTCTTCATCATTTATATAATCTTTTAGATTAATAAGCTTATCTGATAAATTAAAATAAAGCATGCCTGCTGGTAATACCTTATTTATATTTTCTTTTTGTTTTTCTATTTTATTTACATTTTCAATAAAAGAATCTAGATATGTTATTAATTGAAGTGATATTCCATCTTTAATATCTTCTAATTTTAAATCTTTTTTACTTGATTTATAGTCAATTATTCTTACGTACATATTATCATTTGCCCTTAAAACATCTACCCTATCTATTTTTCCTATAATATTCATTGTTTTATTTTCTGAAATTTTAATCTTTATAGGAGCAAATAACTTTCCCTCTTTAAATTCTATTTCATATCCATACGGTACAAATTCACTTTGATTAAAGCTTGTTGCAATTACTTTTACAACTTTTTTCATAGTATTTATTAATTTTTCTTTTAATATTTCATATTTTATACTTTGTTTTTTATTTCCAAGATTTGCATTTAATTTTTTTTCAATAACTTCATCTAATTTTTCATTCCACTCTTCATTTAAAAGTAATGATTGCCATGTTATATTACTTTCAAATAAATACTTTGAAAATTCTTCTAAAACTTCATGCATAAAACTACCTACGTCAAGGCTTGATATTTCAAATTCTCGTCTTGGCTCAATCTTTAATAAATACTTCATATAATATGAAAAAGGGCACTTCTTAAATAATTCGAGTTTAGATATACTTGTATCGAACTTATCTCCATATATTTTTTGAAGATTTTTTTTATTTAAATTATCATCATTTTTTATATAATTTAAAAGGGTATTATATTGTATATCATTATTTATGTATTCATATATACTAGAAATTTTTTCATTAGTATAATCTTCTATTTTTACATTATTTATTAATTCTAACATATACTCTAAAATTTCATTTTTTGAATAAATAGAATTTATATTTGTCTCATTTAATTCACTTAGAATATTGCTTTGTATTTTAACATCCAAAATCTTTTTTATATCATTTATTATACTTGAAATTCTTAATGATTTACCTGAATAATCTGATATAGGTATTAAAATATTAATCTCATTAGTTACACTGTTTAAAACGTTATATATATTGTATTTAGCCATATTTTGCTTTGATATTGTTGTTTCCTTTAATTCAAAACCTTTTTCTTGTAGTTCTTTTAATTGTTCATCATTAAACAAAATATCTTCTTCTGAAATTTTTGGAAAACTTCCTTCATTTACTCCAATAAAGAAAGCATTTTTAGATTCTTTTCCATTGGATAAGTTTATATCTAATAAATTGACAGAATCTAATACTGGTGGTAAAGTTTTTACATATGTATCCTTTATTTGTAATTTGAATACTTGCACAAACACATCAAATGTCATCTTTTCTTTATATACCTTTGATATTGAATTAAATATTTCACATAGTTTTCCCCAAACTTGTTTTTCCTTATCTAAATTTGAAATATCGAACTCATTAGAAATTTTTTCAAGTTTATACAAACTATCTTTATATCTTTGAAGTACACCACTATTATTTAAATGTTCCCATATATATGCAACATACCACTTGGCACTTTCTTCCTTTTTTATACCTGTATTATATATATCAATCAATTTACTACGTATACTATTTAAATTTTGAATATCATATATATGTTCATTACTCCTTGTATTATTTAACTTAAATTCTTTTGTTAAGTTATAATCGGTTATATTAAATTCTAACATATAATTTTCAAACTCGTATACATCCGCTTCACTTACATCACAAAATCCAAGTTTTAATATATCAATTAAGGTATCCTTTTTTACTCCATTTTTTAATATATCAAGATATTTTAATATATATGTAGTTAATTTTGAAAATTTTATATTTTCCTTGCTATTTATATATATTGGTATATTTGCTTGAAAAAACACTCTTGAAATAATATCCTTATATCCATCTAAATCAGTTGTATATATGTCAAAATCTTTATATCTATACCCAACTCTTACCTTTTTATTTATATAGTTTGCGATATATTCTATTTCTGAAAATGCGTTTGAGTACATACCTATATGGACATTTTGAGAGTTTATTTTTTTATCAATTTTGTTGGAAAAAATATTGTCTGATAAATATTTTATATCCTGTTTTTGTTTTAAATATTTTATATACATTAGTTTATTATGTACTTTAATACCTATGCTACTTGCAATTTGAAGCAAATTTAAATATGTCATATTCGATGTTTCAAATATTTCACTTGTATTACATGCATATATATCCTCAACCTTTGTAATATCTGTTGTTATAGAGATTGTAATATCACATTTCATGTCTAAAAACATTTTAACTATCTCTAATTCTTTTTTAGTAAAATTGTTATATGAATCAAAATATATTGAAGTATTTTCTAATTTTATTTTAGATATATTGTTAATAAAAATATCCATTTCATCTATATTGTCTGTAAAGTTTTCCTCAAGTTTCTTTATATACTTAGCATATATATTGCATATTTCTTTTAATTTCAAATAATTTATATTATTTTTTATACTAATTTCATCTATTTTTTTAACATCAAATCCTGATTTTCTTATTAAGTCAATATATATATACATCAAATCAAGGAAGCCATCTTTTCTACTTACACCTTTAAATACTTTTATTTCATTTTGCATAGATGATATGACATCTGCTAGTATGATTTTTTTATCATTAGTTGAAACATACCCCTCATCGTTATACAGTCCTAAATTTATTATATTTTCCTTTACATACTCACTTATTGTGGTTATATTTACTCCTATTATTCCACTCTTTTTTAAATATTTAATATAATTATTTTCAGTTTCTTGCCTTCTTTGAGATGGTACAAAGAGAATAACATCTTTATTATTTTTTATATCTTTTTCTATATTTTCATATATATATGTACTCTTTCCTGTTTTTGGTTTTCCTAAAACAATGTTTAAAGCCATTTTCTACCCCTTATTTATCTTCATTTTTTTCTTCAAAATCATTTACAAGTAATTGCTCATCTTTTATTTTAATTTCATCAAATTTTGGAAGTTCTTCTATGTTTTCAATGCCACAAGATTTTAAAAATTCATTTGTAACAGAATATGCAGCTGGTCTTCCAGGAAGATTAAGTCTTGCCACCTCTTCAACAAGTCCACATTCTAAAAGTCTGCTTACAGCAAAATCGCTATTTACACCTCTAATGCCTTCTATTTCTGATTTTGTTATCTTAGGATTATATGCAATTATACTTAGTACTTCAAGTGCTGCAGTTGATAAATTTTGCCTTTTAGTATTTTCAACAAATTTTGTTACATATTTATAATAGTCTTTATTGGTTACAAGTTGATACATTTCTTTTATTTTAACTAGTGTTATTCCACAATTTCCACTATATTTTTCTTTTAATTTTTCTATTGCATCTTCAATTTTAATTTTTTCTTCTCCAAGTGTTGATGAAAGTTCATCTATTGATATTTCTCTTCCTAGTGCAAATAGCACCGCTTCTACAATATTTTCTAAATTTTCCATAAATTAAACTCCTTTTTTATACTCTTTTCATAACATACACATATTATATCAAAAACAGAAGTTTTTTTAAAGTAATTTCAAAAAAAAGAGTAAATCTGAAATATTTCAGATTTACTCTATAAATTACTCCTCTTCTATGAAAACAATATTTTTGGGAGATAACGGTTTGTAATACCACACATTATTGTCATCTCTACATCTTGATAACATAACCCATAATGGGCTAATAGAATTAATACAATTAAATTCAATAATCGTATTGCCTCCAAAATCAAAGCCTACAGTTCCGCTGCTAATAGACGTATTTAAGTTCATATATTTTATTTTGTTATATATCGCTATATGAACAAAACACCATGAACCATTCTTTACATTATTTTTTAAAAATTCTGTCAGCGGTTCATCTTTTGGTAATTTGAGTATATCAGTATTCACCTGCTGCCCTCCTTATATTGGTTACAAATTCATTATTTGGTAAAGGTTTTTTAATACCTTTATAATTGATCTGTATCAACTCATTACTCTTGTTGTCAATATACATAATGACAACTGGCTTGAGCGCTGTCGATGCTCTCCAAATATATGAATCAACTGATGCATTCAAATGAGTAACACAAGCTTTTTCCCTCATTTCTTTTATAACGTCTTCACTTAATTTTACTTTACTTGAGTTTGTAACAGCGTCGCTCAATAACTCGACAAAATTATAGAACTCAATTTCTCTGCCAATAGACACAGTAGTGTTAGTTTTCATTTAAGAATCGTCCTCCTTATTTAATCAAATAATAAATAAAAACTTTCTGCCTACATTAATATTATACCACTTTTTGTTTTTTATGTCAACAAAACATACTTCTTTAAATTAATATTATATAATTATTTGTACTTCATTATTAAAAATTTATTATTTTTGTTACTAATTTATCTTTTTAATAATATTTTTATTTTTACTTTAAGCATTTATACATTTTTACTTAAGATATCCCATAAAAATTATTCATTATTCCTCATAAAAAATGCACTCACTTTCAAATTATATAATTTTACTAGTAAGTGCATTTTTAAATATATTTACCATACTGGGTGGATGATGGTCTAATACACCATCTCTTTAATACTTTTTTTGTATTAGAGCCTAAGGCGAAACCATTGTCGTTACTTATCTCTAAATTTCATAGTATATACAAACCCCATTTTTGTATATACAAAATATCTAGTACACCAAACAGTGGTCTGTGCTACTTGATATAAAGCCTAGGGCGAAATCCTAATTCGGTAACTGCAGAAGAGGTACCACCGTAGCCACGACATGAAACAGGAGAGCCGCTACCACCGTCTCTATCGTAGCCACCACCGCCACGATAAATGAAACCAGAACTGTAAACCTCACTCGCCCATTCCCATACATTTCCCGCTAAATCATATATATTTTTAGTCTTCCAATTTTCACTAAATCCCGCTGTTCTTTTTGTTCCACTATAATTCCCATAATATCTACTATCTTTTAAACTTGCTGATTCATTTATACTTTTTAAACTATCTTCTATCCAGTGACATGTTGTATCCCATGCTTTTCCTGTAAGTAATCCTGTTTGTACATATTCATTACTTATCATACTTTCAGCACTTGCTTTTGAATTTGTATAATTTATATTTGTCCAAACTGTTGCATCTTTTTTGCTTACTGGTATTCCTTTCTTATTGCTTGATG
>ULXR01003431.1_pt1 | contig 143693 bp, 136 predicted proteins | sample 1961511 | NCBI WGS metagenome assembly ULXR01 (sample SAMEA4835844, study PRJEB28245) | human gut metagenome | biome: gut microbiome; material: fecal sample | place: Denmark | collected 2008 | reverse complement strand
ATAAATTTGTATGGTAAATCTCGACAAAATATGATATAATTCTATCACAAAATCACTTTCAAAAAAGGAGTGCTTGCTATATGAAACCCAAAAATGTGACTATTTATGAAGCATACAAGATGTTTATAAATGAACAACTATTTCGTAACAATAGTAAACGTACTTTGATTTGGTACAATGAAAACCTATCAGCATTTTTTAATTGGTTGGGCGAAAATAAAAACGTTGATAGCCTTACGGTTGATAATTATAAATCGTACTGTACGTTTCTTCAGCATGATTATGTTAAACGTAACGGACAGTCATTGAAAAGCAGCAGTATAAACAGCAGAGTCAGGGCAGTAAAGGCTTTTTACAATTACTGTATTGAAGAGGACCTGCTTCCTGACTTTAGCAAAAAACTAAAAGCTACCAAGATAAGAAAAACAGAAAAACTTCCGCTGGATGACGATGAAATACATACGTTGGTCAGCGTATTCGGTGATTCTGCGCTCGAAGAACGCAATAGATGTTGGGTTATACTAATGTGCGATTCTGGGTTGCGCCGAGGAGAAATTATCAATTTGCAAATCGGAAATGTTTACCTCGAACGTGGATTTATGATAGTAACCGGTAAAGGAGATAAACAACGTTTTGTTCCATTAGGAGAACTATCAAAAATTTCATTGGCTACTTACATCCACAAATATCGGAATGAGGCTAACGAATCGGAACCTGTATTTGTGAATCGCTTTGGAGAAAAATGTACGATAAATACGGTTAAACAAGTATTCCAAAAGCTTAAGAAGCAAACCGGAATTTTAAGATTACACGCACATCTCCTAAGACATACATTTGCGACCAACTATCTTGTTGACGGCGGAGATTTAGAAACTCTCCGTCTGCTTATGGGGCACTCAGATTTGCAAGTTACGACGATGTATCTACATCTCGCTGAAAATAAAAAGATTTTGCAACGTAAACATCAGAGCCATTTAGATATGATAATCAACTCCTTTTAAGCAGGGTGTCCCGGGTTCGATTCCCGGGTGGCTCACCAAAGAAGTATTAGACAAACCTTTTTTCTACGACGGCGGCTTTGCTGTTATGGTTTTGTTTGGTACTAAATAACAGAAAAACGGCTTCTCAATTGCGAGAAGTCGTTTTTGTTTTTATCCGTTGTTTTTTCTCAAGACAAGCCGTTCGACTTTGCAAATCGCCGCTTGAAGTTCGTCGTTCACTTTTTCGTGTAGAGCAAAATGCAATGTTCCGAGAACGGCGGTGTTGCAGTCCTCGAGAGCCTTTCGAGAAACGCCATAGTAAGCACTGTAAGCGTTTTTCTCGGTGTCGTTGAGTTCATCGTATCGTTTGCCGTCACGCACCATTCGAGCGATTACGGAGCATTCTGAAGCATTCCGAACGGCTTTTTCGAGTGTGGCAAGCCGTCGGTTATAAATTCTCATCGGTTGCTCCTGCAAGGCAAGGCGGGCAAACAACGTCGACATCGGAAAGCCACAGCTCAGCCCACTGCGGACGCTCCATTGCGCTGTCATAAAAAGTAAGCATACTTGAACAACCGTTTACATAGTCCTCGGGCGAGTACACAGTGCGGTTTATCGAAATTCCGTCACGAGCGGCACGTTTAAGGACAAGTCTGCGTGTTGCGTCGTTGCCAACGTCGAAAGACCTCTCGAGGTCGCTCACATCAAGCGGAACGGTGCTCGTCAGAAGCATAAAAGTTTTTTCGGGAATACCGTCGGCGGTTACAGCACAGCGAGCCACTGCGGCGTTTTTAAGCCGTTCGAGAGTGCTTGCAAGACACTTTCGATTTTGAATGAGGTCGTAATCTCTGCGAATTGCGGCTTCTTTGATTTTTTCGGCGAGAATTTCGTCCTTGCAGTCGCCGTAAACCTTGCGAATGTGTTTCGCTTCGGCTTCGTAACGGTTCATAATATCGTAGCCGTTTTCGATTGAATTTTTGATTTTTCCCTTGATAGTCATTGTTTTCAATTACCTTTCGTTTTTTCGTTAAGTTTGTTAGCCTGCTCGAGTGCGTCAAGTCGGCGAAGAATGTTTGCGACTTCGACATAGCGGTTGCAGTGCGTCAGAAGTGCGTTACTCGCTGAAATTCGTGCACTATCGGTCGCAATATCGTCCGTCACAACGCTGTGTAAAGCACCGACAGCGTCGCTTACAACGGCTGTCAATTCAAGCGAAACGGCATTGATAACGGCACTCTGAGCCGTTGTGTATTGCGCTCTGAACGTTTCGTCTTGCAGTCGCTTATAAATCGCATTTCGTGTGATATTCAACGCTCGAGCGGCTCTTTCTGCGTTGCCGTAAACGAGGAGAGTTTCGAGTAGCTTTTCATTACTTACAGTTTTTGCCATTAGTTTCACCCCCTTTTCGCTGTAGCGTCGTCACCCACAAGCCGAATGCGCCAACGTTTATAAATGTAGGCTTCGGCTTCTTCGAGAGATTTGAAATATTTGCCATTTCCTGCGTATTGCACGCAATGGCTTGCATATCGGTCGTCCTCGATTTCCTGTAAAAAAATGCCACAGCCTTTTCGGGTTGCAATTTTTCGTTCGGATTTAATTATCAACGGCACTGCCCTCGCTTTCTCTCGTTCCCTCGCCAAGAAGCTTGCAAGCGGTCAGCTTATCGCCCGCAAGTTCGGTAACAGCATTTCGGAGTTTTTTGTTTTCTCGTTTCAGCCTGTCAGCTTCTCGACGTAAGCGGTCGTTCGTGTTCTGAAGTCGAAAATTTTCGAGTTCGAGTTTGTCGATTAACATTTTGAGATATTTTTCCATTTAATAACAGTCCTTTCACAGTCGGGTGCAGTTGGTGCAGATTTTTCGCCGCCGACTTCCCTTTATTTTTTTATCCTCTGTTTTATTATTTTTTTTGATTTTTAATCATTAAATTAGTAATAAAGTGCACCAAATGGCTTAACAATGCGGGTTTAAGGGGTGCACTTTTTTCTTTGAAAATGCACCCGCTTTTTTACGTTTGGCTTTGCAATGCGGTTTGTAAGGTGCAGATTTTTTTGAAAAAGTGCACCCGAGTTTCAATAATTTGCACCATTTTCAAATTTCGAGTTCGTCGTTTAGCGTTTCAACGTCGCCTGGGGTGCATTTTTGCTCGTTTGGGTGCATTTTGGGTGCAGATTTTTTTGAAAAAGTGCACCCGATTTTGAAGTATCGGCAACCGTGACTTACAACCTCTGAAATGCCTTTCAACCGCAGACTTTTGAAAAAGTTGTTCTTCGTCAGCGGAGTTCGTTCGTTCTCCCAACAATAGCGCTGATAAGCGTTGAAAAGTTCCTGCCGCTCTGTTCGGGCGTTCGGTGTTTCTTCGCAAGCGTCGTAAATGAACGCTTCGACGGTGTCGCTGTCACAGCGTAAACGTTGCACGGCGAGGTCGCTGTTTTCGTTCCCGCAAAAGTGACCGTCAGCGTATAGCCGCCGTACTGCTTGAACCGCAAGCCAAATAATTCGCTCTTTGTTCTCGAGAAGTTCGGCGAAAAGGTCGGAATTGACTGTTTTCGGTTTTTTGTTCATATTTACGACGAGAAGTCTGCGGTAAAAACCGTCAGATTTTTCGCCTTTCACAACTGGCAGTTCGTTAGTTGAAAAAATCAGCCGAGCCGTATTGTGAAAGGAGAAAGCGTCGTATCCTTTTTTCTCGCCACGAATGGTATCTTCGCCGACAAGTTTTTTAATCACAGCGGTTTCATTTAAAGCACTTGTTTCGAGGTCGGCGCAAGTGTTTAAAAGTTTGCCCTTGAGCGCATACGTTGCAAACCGTTCTGAAAGTTCTGTAAGCGATGTGTGTGTCGTGTTTTCATCGCCGACAATGCTTTCAATCAGCCGAATTAACGTTGATTTCCCAGTGCCGCCGCAACCGTTTAAAATAAGAAATTTTTGGAAGCGAGTATCTCGTGTCAGCGTCAGCCCGAAAAATTGCATTATAGTCATTTTGTCAGCGTCGTTTGGTATGGCAAAATCAAGCCATTCATCAAAAGCACCTGCTTGTGTTTTTGCATAAGGATTGAAGCTGAAGTTAATCTGATTTGTGCATTTGAACGAGGGGTTGTGCGGTATCAGAATATTGCTTTTGGTGTCGTACATACCGTTTTTAAAACATATCCATTCGGGCGGAAATGTGTTTATTTCGTTTTCCGAAAGTTGTAGTTCAGCCGCACTTGCGATGAGGTCGTAAATTCTTCGTATCGTCGGTGCTCTCACAAGCGTGTCGTAAATTATGTCACGGATTTCGGATTTTAGCCTTGCGCCGCTTTCATCGGGCTTGTAAACGCCGTCTTCGTAAAGGTAAGGAACACCACCGTAAAAAAACATCGGTCGGTCGCCGCAGAAATACAGCAAAAACGCATAATCATTAACGCCACAATAAGCGCCGTCACGATTTTTGCGGTGAAAATCATCGAATGTGAGGGCTGTTTCAAATTTCGTTCTTAATTCCAAAACTGCGCTCCTCCTGCTTCCACTTTTCGTACTCGTCACGATGAGCGGCAACGTAAGCGGCTATATCGCTGAAAATAGCCATTGCAAAGCGTTTTGCACCCTCTGTTGACAACTCTGTCGTTATTTTTTCGTCAAGCATTATTTTCACCTGCAAGCGCTTCGATAGCGGCGATAACTTCGGCTTTTCGCTTTTCGTTCAGTTCTTTGCGCAGTTCACGGCAAAAACAACCTTCAGAAACGCCGAGTTTTTCGGCAACTTCGTATTGCAAAACACGGCGGCGCTTCATCATCGTTCTGACTTCTGAATTATTCATCTTTTGATATGTCCTTTCAAGATTTAGAGTTTGATAGAACATAATCAGTGCACTTTTTTTGTTCTGTTTTTAGTATAACATCAACAATTGTGCTTTACAAACCACTGAAAATATGCTATAATTATAAATGTAAACAAAGATTTTAAAGAGGTGATTTAATGTTTACTTTGATTATCGGAGATACTGAAACCGTTGTGAAAAATGACCGAATTTCAGCGTCTTGGAAGTTACCTACGGCGAATTTTTTAGGTGATGTAATCGCAATACTTGAAAAGCATTTTCCAAATTACGACAAAGACGCAACAACGCTTTCAGACACAATTATAAAGCACATAAAGACAGAACTTGACGGCGAAAAAAGCGTTCTCGAGGGGTGTACTATTTTCGGGGAAAATGAAATCGGTGTTTCAATGCTGAATATTCCTGCGTTGTTGAAAGATAAGACGAGTTTTAAGCCGTCGCTCCGTGAGGTTGAAAAAATGCGGCTCGAATGCGGAATGTCATCGGCGGCTGTGTTGTACGACGAAAGCGGCGTAAAAGACGGCGTGCCTTACGAAATCAAAGACGTTATGATGTTCAAGAATTTGTCAAATGTCACAGAAATTTTTGTTGCGTATCTGTATTTTTGCGCATTCAATGATTTACGGCTTGTTCGCTGTAAACATTGCGGCTTGTGGTTTGCAACTCCGTCGCTCGAGTTTGAATATTGCACCCGCACCAGTCCTTGCTACAATCGAAAAGCGGGAAACAAAATAATGCTCGGGCGGGCAACAAAAAACAGAAGTTGTTTTGACGCTGTCACAACGATGAAACAAGCCCTGCGCAGTCGCAGAGAATGCATTTGCAAGAATTGGCAAGCCGAAAGCGGAAGCAATGAAGAAACTGTGAATGAGCGGTGCAACGATTTGCGCAACGTCTGCTATAATCTGCTATCAAAAATCAATCAATCCCCGACGGTTGATAACTTTGCAGAAGCGTTTGCTTATCTGTATAGCGACGAAATGCCAAAGCAGAAGCGTCCGAACCGAAAAAAAAACACAGCGAAAGGAAGTTAAGACTTATGACAAATGCGGTTATTTATGCGAGATTTTCAAGCCACAATCAGACGGAACAGAGTATCGAGGGGCAACTTGCCGAATGCAACGCATACGCTCAAAGAAACGGTTACACTATCGTCGGCGAATATGTCGACCGTGGCATTAGCGGCACAACAGACGCACGACCGAACTTTTTAAAGATGATTGATGACGCACAGAAAAAGCAATTTCAATACGTTATCGTTTATCAGCTTGACCGATTTGCCCGCAACAGATACGACAGCGCTACATACAAGGCACGGCTTAAAAAGTGCGGCGTTCGTGTTCTTTCGGCACGAGAAAACATAGCCGATGACGCTTCAGGTATCCTTGTCGAAGGCGTTCTTGAAAGTATGGCGGAATATTACAGTGCGGAACTATCACAAAAAGTACAGCGTGGTATGAACATCAACGCACAAAAGGCAATTTCAAACGGTGGAAACATTCCGCTCGGATTTAAGACGGTTAATAAGCTGTACGTTGTTGATGACGATACTGCGCCTGCTGTCGTTAAGATATTTGAAATGTACGCAAACGGTCATACAATTGTTGAAATCAACGACTGGCTCAACAGTCACGGTTACAGAACAACACTGGGAGCACCATTCAATAAAAATTCGCTGAGACACCTATTAAAAAATAAGAAGTACGTCGGCGTATATTGTTACAACGGCGTTGAAATTCCCGACGCTATTCCTCGTATTGTATCCGATGAAGTTTTCAACGCTGTACAAGAAAGATTATCGGTAAACAAAAAAGCGCCTGCACGGGCAAAAGCGGTAAGCGAATATTTGCTTACCACAAAATTGTTTTGCGGGCACTGCGGCGAAATGATGACGGGCACGAGCGGCAAATCACACACGGGAACGGTTTATTTCTATTACAAATGCAACAACGCAAAGAAAAAATTGTGTGACAAAACGGCTGTGAAAAAGGAACTTATCGAAAATTTTGTTGTTGAAGAATGCCGTAAACTGCTTACAGCGAGCAACGTTAAAAAAATCGCAAAAGAAATCGTTGCACTGTGCGAAAAAGAAGCAGATAGGTCGGAGCTTAACCGTCTTGCAAAGCAAATCAAAGATGTTGAAAGGCGGCAAAGCAACATTATGTCGGCGATTTCAGAATGTGACGATGAAACAACACGAAAAATGCTATTTGCTGAAATGAAACGCTTGTCAGCAGAAAAAGACGACGCTGAAAAACAATATGAGATTGAAAAAGCAAGCAACGTTGTCGTGACAGAAGACGAAATTATTTTCTTCCTTTCAAGTCTTAAAAAAGGCAAGGCAGATAGTTTGAGTTATCGGAAAACACTTATCAATGTTTTTATCAACAAAATTTACCTTTATGACGATAGAGCCGTTTTTTTCTTCAATACAAGCGGTAAGCCGAAAACGGTAAACGCTGAAACGCTTGGTTTTACCGCAAATAACGATGAGTTCGTTTTTAATTTGTCTTGCTTCACCAAAGTCCTTCGATTAAATTCGGGGGACTTTTTTATTTGTGTTTTGATAAGTACCGAATTGCACTGAACGAAGCTGTTTTTGCGGTATCGGAAAAAATTTTGCGACAAAACTTGACATCGGGGCAGATATAGTATAATATATAGTTATAATTATCAGAAAAGAGAACTGTATGACCAAAAAGGAAAGAGCAGGGCTTGTTATAGACGGGCTTGCCGAGTGCTATCCGGATGTGAAATGCGCTCTTGTTTATAAAAAGCCGCATGAGCTTCTGATAGCGACAAGGCTTTCGGCACAGTGTACCGATAAGCGAGTAAATATGGTTACTCCCGCACTTTTCAAAAAATTCCCCGATATTGACAGCTTTGCGGCGGCAGAGCCTGACGAGGTTGCGGAATATATACATTCGTGCGGACTATATAAGACAAAAGCTGTCGATATTGTTATGATGTGCAGAATGCTCCGTGATGATTTCGGCGGTGAAATTCCCGATACAATAGAACAGCTTGTAAAGTTGCCAGGGGTCGGAAGAAAGACAGCTAGTCTTATAGTGGGCGACCTATATGGTAAGCCTGCTCTTGTATGCGACACACACGTTATAAGAGTTAGCGGAAGGCTGGGTCTTACCGACGGAACAAAGGATGCGCTGAAGGTTGAAAAACAGCTTGCCGCAATAACAAAGCCGGACGACAGATTGATGATGTGTCACAGGCTTGTGTGGCACGGTCGGCTTGTGTGCAGTGCGGCAAAACCGAATTGCAGTGAATGCAGGCTGAGCGGTTTTTGCAAGTTCTTTTCGGGGACAAAATAAAATAACGGCTTGGAGTGAGTATTATGAAAGGGAAGGTACGCAACGCAATAATAATTGCCGCAGGCGTGCTTATCCTTACCGTAATGCTCACTGTTGTTTTATATTACTATAACGACAAAGTAATGCGTGATAACGCATGGGTGTTCTCTGTGGATGAAACCTCATACGATGAAAGTTCGTATTCGTATGAGCAAAAACCGGATATCAATTCAGCAGATCTTGAAACACTGATGCAGATAAAAGGTGTCGGGCGGAAAACGGCACACGATATTATAAACTATCGTGAAAAGCACGGGAAATTTACATCTATGTCACAGCTTAAAGAGATAAGCTCTGTAGATGATGAAGTATATATGATACTGTGCAACCGGTTTACCGTTGCCTCGTCGGGATATTACACAAAAAACGAGTCTTACGGCATTCGCAAGGTAAACCTCAATAAAGCTACCGTAGACGAGCTGATGAGCGTTGAGGGAATAACGGAGGAGATCGCAAAGAATATTATATTGCGCCGTAAAGACCACGGAGATTATACCTCTGTAAGAGAACTTCTTGATACCGAGGGCATAACTATAACTCTTTATAGCAAAATTTCCGATAAACTGACAGTTTGATTTTATATTATTTTAGTGAGAAATCGCCAAAAAACTATTGATTTTATTGCAGCGATTTGGTATACTTAATTAATAAAGCATAACGCTTTATATATTTACAGGAAATACAAGGCGTTACGGAGGTCATTATGGATTATAATATCAAAGACGTATCCGGCAGACTGAAAAGCACAAGAGAGTACCTTGATATATCTGTCGGCGAAATGGCAAACAAAACAAACGTCACCACAGACGAATATATTTCACTTGAAAACGGAGAAAAGGATTTTTCGCTTTCATTCCTGAATCAGGCGGCGGACGCACTTGGCATCGAACTTATAGAGCTTCTTACAGGTGTTACACCTAAGCTCAATACATATTCGATAGTCCGTAAGGATCAAGGCTTACCGATCGAGCGTCGGGAAAGATTTGCCTATCAGCACCTTGCCTATCTTTTTAAAAACAAGAAAATAGAGCCATTGCTGGTAACAGCTCCTTATGATGAGGAGGAGCAGAAAAAGCCTATACACCTGTCAGTACACGACGGTCAGGAAATGGACTATATAATATCGGGAACGTTGAAGTTCCAGATAGGCAGTCATATTGAAACGGTAAGTGAAGGCGACTGCATTTATTACGACAGCATGAATCCGCACGGAATGATAGCCGTTGACGGCAAGGACTGCAAGTTCTTGGCGATACTGATCTGATAAACAAAGGAACGGAAAGAAAAGTATATGGAACAGGTTAAAAATTACTACAATAGATTTGTAAAAGAAGGCTTTGATGAGAACGGGATACTGAATAAGTTCGAGATAGACTGCCCCGATAACTATAACTTCGGTTACGATATTATAGATAAGTTCGGAGAAATCGACCCCGACAGGAGAGCACTTATCCACATCGACCTTCAGGAAAACCGTCACGATTTTTCCTATTCACAGCTTTCGAAGCTGTCAACGCAGGCGGCAAATCTTTTTAAGTCATACGGTATAAAAAAAGGCGACAAGGTAATGCTGGTACTGAAAAGGAACTACCAGTTCTGGATTGCGATAATCGCTCTTATCAAGCTCGGTGCGGTTGCTATACCCGCAACGCATCTGCTGACAACACACGACTTTACCTATCGCTTTGAACGTGCAAGCGTAAAAGCTATAGTATGTACCGGCTATAATCCCGATATAGCCGAGTATGTCGATGAGGCGCAGGAAGAGATCCATGCTGACGGCCTTGTTAAATTTATAGCAAACGGTCACAGGGACGGCTGGATTCCGTTCGATGATGAAATTGCCGGAATGCCCGAAACTATGGAGCGTGTGCAGACGGATACAAGGGAGCATATGCTGTTATATTTCACATCGGGTACTACGGGCTATCCCAAGATGGTCGTCCATAATCACAGATATGCGCTCGCACATATTCAGACGGCGGCACACTGGCAGAATGTCGATTCTGACGGTGTTCATCTTACAATATCCGATACAGGCTGGGGAAAAGCCGCCTGGGGCAAGCTGTTCGGTCAGATGTCGCTCGGTGCGTGCGTGTTCGTGTATGATTTTGACAAGTTCATACCGACCGATATGCTGAGGATAATGCAGAACTACAAGATAACCTCATTCTGTGCGCCTCCCACCATGTTCCGTTTCTTTATAAAGGAAGGTCTTGAAAACTACGATCTTTCGAGTCTTAAATATTCCGCTATTGCAGGCGAGGCACTCAACCCTGAGGTGTATAACAAGTGGCTTGAGTTTACCGGCCTTAAGCTGATGGAGGCATTCGGTCAGACCGAATCGACAGCACTGCTTGCAAATCTTGTAGGCACGACGCCTAAGCCCGGCTCAATGGGTAAGCCTACTCCGCTCTACGATGTCGACATTGTCGATGATGACGGAAATCCGGTGCCTGTCGGAGAAGTCGGCGAAATAGTAGTCCGTGCCGAACGTGGCAAGGACGGCCTTTTTGACGGTTATTACCGTGACGATGAGCTTACCGCTCAGGCATGGCACGATGGGCTGTATCATACAGGCGATACCGCTTGGAAGGATGAGGACGGCTACTTCTGGTATGTCGGAAGAAATGATGATGTTATCAAGGCGAGCGGTTACCGTATAGGACCTTTCGAGATTGAAAGCGTTCTGATAGCACACCCTTCTGTGCTTGAGTGTGCCGTTACGGGTGCACCCGACCCTATAAGAGGTCAGGTGGTAAAGGCAACAATCGTTCTTGCAAGAGGCTATGAACCGTCCGAAGAGCTTAAAAAAGAGCTTCAGACTTACGTTAAGAAGAACACTGCGCCTTATAAATATCCGAGAATAGTGGAGTTCGTTGACGAGCTTCCCAAAACTATCAGCGGCAAGATAAGAAGGGTACAGATTCGTAACGAGGATAACAAGAAAAACAGTTAATGACAGAATTCGCCGCAGGTAATACTTGCGGCGATAGTTTTAGAGGGCTTTATGGAGTATTACATCTATCTGTTGCAGATATTCGGCGGCGGTAACCCGAAAATTCACGAGGTGATAAAGGCATACGGTAATGCAAGACTTGCGTATGAGCATATCAGCAGCGGCGATATGTCGCATATACCTTCTAACCGTCACGAGTATGTCCGCAGAGCGTCGCTCGAACGCTCAAAGGTGATAATGGATTATTGCGCCGGGAATAATATCGGCATTGTCACAATTGACGACAGGAATTATCCCGAACAGCTTAAGAATATATATAATCCGCCCGTTCTGCTGTTTACTGCGGGAGATATAAACTGCCTGCAGGGTAAGCTGGCGGTGTCGATAGTAGGACCCAGAAAGCCGTTTGGCAATGCGATAAGGCTTGCGGAAAACATATGCTACAATCTTGCGAGAAGCAACATTGTTCTTGTAAGCGGTTTTGCACTGGGTATTGACAGGATAGCACACAACAACAGCATCCGTCACAGCAAGCCGACTGTGGCTGTGCTTGCTTGCGGAATAACTATTGATTATCCGAATAATTCATTCGGGCTGAGAAAGAACATAATCGACAACGGCGGACTTATTCTGTCGGAGCTGCTCCCGGATACACCGTGCAATTCCGATTATTTCAAATTCAGAAACCGTATTATTTCAGGGCTTTCAAAGGGTACTGTCGTGATAGGCGGCTACAACGGAAGCGGAAGCCTTATCACTGCAAACCACGCATTTGAGCAGGACAGAGAGGTATTCTTTACTATACCTGACGATACGCTGGATAAGAAATACAGCCGTGTTATCAGATTTCTGCGTGACGGGGCACATTCCGTTTATGATTTCTATGATATTATCAATGAGTTTTATCCTACTTATCGTGACATAATCGACGATACATATCTTGATAAGGAACAGCTGACAAGCTTTGTGATGCACGAGGATGTCAGGGAAACGCCGCCTGCTGAGGATTTGCCGACGGTTTGCGAAGTAAAGGAACCTGAGCCTGCGAAAAAAGATGAGAAGAAGCCTCTGCCTAAGGTGAAGGCGGCAGATGCACCACGCTTTAAAATTACAGGTGTCAAGGATAAGGAAAAGGAAATAGATTATTTTCGAGTAACTCCCGAAAATGTGCTGAAAAAGCGGAAAAGAGCGGGAAAGCCTGCTACACTTAATGACACGGCAGTAAAAGAAAGAATTCCGATAATAGCGCCGATTGCCGAAACCGATAACACGGATGTGAGTGAGGCAGAGCCGGTAACGGATACGGAAGAAAAGCAGAGCGGACAAATTGCGGAAGCCGCAGAAAACGCATCGGGAGCCGCAGAAATTCTCGGTATCATCGCAAACAGTGACGGAGTAACGCTTGATGCATTGCTTTCTGCCTGCAGCTTATCATTCGGGGAACTCAGCGAGATACTCGCTGACCTTGAAATAAGCGGCGCTGTATCCTGCGGTGCGGGCGGAATATACACGGTAAAGAAGGAGCGGTAATGAATCGTTCACAGCTTGACAAATACATAACCGACTATTACGGCGTCAGAGCCGAAAGATTGTTTGAAAAGAATCCCGGTTTTCAGGCGTACCGTCATAATGATACGAAAAAGTGGTTTGCTATGATAATGGATCTGCCTGAAAGCAGGCTCGGACTTGACGGGCAGAAAATTATAGATGTCGTCAATCTCAAGTGCGACCCTATCCTTATCGGATCGCTGAGGCTGGAGCAGGGCTTTTATCCTGCGTATCATATGAATAAGGAAAACTGGATAACGGTCGCCCTTGATGAAAGAGTACCCGATGAAAAACTAAGGATGCTTGTCGATATGAGTTATGAGCTGACAAGGAAAAAGCTCAGAAGAAAAAATAAGTAAAGAATACCGCCTGTGAATGCAGTGAGCAAACACGGGCGGTAAATGTTTTATTTACTTTCTCATAAGTCTTAATGAATTGAAGATAGCGATTATCGAAACGCCAACATCTGCGAAAACAGCCGCCCACATATTAGCAAGACCTAAAACGCCGAGTACCTGAATTATCAGCTTTACACCGAGTGCAAATATGATATTCTGGAGAACTATGCGGTTTGTTTTTTTGCTGATTGCAAATGCGTCGGCAAGCTGCATTGGGTCGTCCTTCATAAGAACGCAGTCTGCGGTTTCTATGGCACTGTCTGCGCCCGAGCCGCCCATTGCAACGCCTATGTCGGCAGATGCGATAACCGGAGCGTCATTTATGCCGTCGCCTACAAACATTACCTTTTCATTGTCAGGAAGCTCCGATTTCATCTTAAGCGTAATTTCGCTCTTGTTTTCGGGGAGAAGCTCTGCGTAGTAATCTGTGATACCGAGCTTTTCAGCCGCCGCAGCCGCCGCAGATTTATTGTCGCCTGTGAGCATTACGACCTTCACACCGTGATTTTTAAGCATCTTTACGGCTTCAGCCGAGTGTTCCTTAGGCATATCTGCGATTTCGATAAGACCTGCATATTTATTGTCGACAGCCACATAAAGCACTGTGCCGTTTGCTTCGGGGCAGTTTATGCTGTAGTCAGCCATAAGTCTGCTGTTACCGCAGAGAACTGTCGCACCGGAAATCACAGCCTTGATACCCTTGCCGGCTATTTCACTACACTGAGTAATCTGCGACTGGTCAATATCCGCACCGTATGCCTTTCTTACCGAAACGGCTATAGGGTGGTTGGAGTTGCTCTCGGCATAAGCCGCATATCGCAACAGCTCATCCTTGCTCATTCCTGCAGGCTCTGTCCTTGTGACCTCAAACTGACCTTTTGTAAGCGTGCCTGTCTTATCGAACAGTACGACCTTAGCCTTTGATATTGCTTCAAGGTAGTTACTGCCTTTAACCAGTATACCCTTTGACGAAGCCTTGCCGATACCTGCAAAGTATCCGAGCGGTACGGAAATAACCAATGCGCACGGGCAGGAGATTACGAGGAAGATAAGACCTCTTTGTACCCACGTTCCGAAATCAAAGCCGGTGAACAGGGGAGGGATAAGCGATATTATCACCGCCGCAAGTACGACTATGGGGGTGTAGTATTTTGCAAATACCGAGATGAAGTTCTCCGTCTTTGTCTTTTTCTCAACGGCAGACTCGACCATCTGAAGCATTTTGTATACCGTGCTGTCGGTGAACCGGCGTGTTGTTTTAAGCGTGATAACACCTGAAATGTTGATTGCGCCTGCGGGAACTTCATCACCTATCGTAATATCTCTCGGTAAGCTCTCGCCTGTGAGGGCTGATGTATCTATTGATGTGTTACCGCTTTCGATAATGCCGTCAAGCGGTATCTTTTCGCCGGGCTTTACTCTTATTATACTGCCGGTTTCAACGTTTTCGGGATCGACTGTTATATATTCGCCGTCAATAAGAACATCGGCTGTTTCCGGCTTTGTCTTGATAAGAGAAGATATGCTTCTTCTTGACTTGTTCACGGCTATTGACTGGAAGAATTCTCCGACAGTGTAGAACAGCATAACGGCGACCGCTTCTTCGTATTCTCCGAGTACGATAGCGCCGATGCTTGCAATAAGCATAAGCGTGTTTTCGTTGAAGAAATTCTTCTTTGCTATTGCTTTTATTGAAGTGATTGCTACCTCAAGTCCGCAGATAACGTAAGCCGCAAGATACATCGTAAGTATCGCTATCTGCGGCACAAGCTGCTCTGTACCGATAGTTTTTTCAAGGATAAAAGCGACTATGAACAGAATGCCTGCGCTTATCATCTTGACTATATCTTTAGTATAGCTTACCTTTTTCTCAACATGGTTTTCCTTTTCGCTGACCGTTACATCCGGTTCAACGGCAGTTACCGTTGCGGTCACCAGCTTTAACAACTCCTTGTCGGAAATTATCTTTGACGGTGTTACGGTAAGCTCCTTTTTGATGAAATTCATCTTTGCGCCGTTCGCATAGTCGGATTTTTCGACAGCTTCTCTTACTTCTTCCGCACACTGTGCGCAGTCAAGGCCGTCTATAATATATTTCTTTTCTTTAAAAGTCTGTCTTTCTTTTACGGTTACATCGGGTTCGTGCTTTGCGACAACTTCGGTGACCGTTGCCATAAGCTCATCGGGCGAACACGAATTTTCCGCTTCAACGGTAAGCTCCTGCTTCATAAAGTTCATTTCTGCCGATTTCACACGTTCGTCCTTTTCGACTTCCGCACGGATCTCCTCTGCACAGTGAGCGCAGTCAAGACCTTCTAAAATATAGATTCTTTTCATAAGCTACCACCTTTGATATGGTTGAAGTTTTGAACAATTGAGTAACTGTTCAAATGTATTGCCCGAAAAAACAGGAGATGCCATCTCCTTTGATTTTTCCCGTTTTACTCCATAATATGTTCAAGCGCATTGCTGAACACCGTGTTTACATGGTTGTCGCTGAGCATATAGTAAACGACCTTGCCTTGCTTTTCACTGCGAACAAGCTCTGCCTGCCGTAATACTCTCAGCTGGTGAGAGATTGCCGATGCTGTCATTCCGAGCAGGGCGGCGAGGTCGCACACGCACATTTTTGAGCGTGACAGCGAGTAGAGGATTTTTATCCTTGTTTCATCGCTTATAGCTTTGAAGAACATTGACAGCTTTTCAAACTGCATCTGTTCAAGCATTCTCTCACGCACATAGTTTACTACGTCCTCGTGTATCACATTGCAGTTACAGAATTCATTTTCGTCTTTTGCAGTGATATTTTCCGATTTTTCTGATTTGCTGACCGCCATTTTAACCTCATTTCATTTGAACGGTTGTTCAACTGTTTGTATTATAACACCGTCATACTGCATTGTCAATAGTTTCTTTATGATTTTTTGCTTTTCCTGCAAAATATTTTTCTGCGATACAGGAAAAGAATGTTGTCTTATCATTTTCGGTGAAATCCTCATCGTCAAGCATAGCCGATACTTCGTTCAGAAGCACATCGGCCTTTTCTCTTGTTTCTGTCGGAGAAGTGCCGTTGAAATACAGCTTTTCATCGCCTGACAGGATAAGATCCACAGTGTCGTCCGTCAGCAGCTCCTCGCTGACGCCGAGCAGTACCGCCATATCCGACAGCGTTTTTGCTCTCGGGGTCCTTGCACCGCTTATGTAGTTCGCAAGCGCTCTGTAGGTTATGGATACGGCAGACGCAAAGTCCGTCTTTTTATAGCCGTTTCTTTTAATAAGTATTTCCAGCTTGTCCTTAAGTTCCATAATTCCTCCGACTGAATTTCCTTTTACTATTATTATATCCTTACATTTACGGCTTGTCAATCAAAAAAATACATAAAAATTCGCTAAAATTCAACAATTATTCACTATATGCAGTATATTATGCAGTTTTGTGCATAAAAATACTTGACTTTGATGTGAAAAGGTGTATAATATTCAATGTAAGTTAAATCAGAAAGCAGAACGCCCGAAAGCGTCTGTGAGATAGAAAGGAAATAATAAAATGGCTAAAGAAATCAAAAAGATCATACTTGCTTATTCAGGCGGACTCGATACGTCCATCATCATTCCGTGGTTACACGAGAATTATCCCGGCTGTGAAGTAATCTGCGTAGCAGGTAACGTAGGACAGGACTCTGAAATAGTAGGTCTTGAAGAAAGAGCTAAGAAGACAGGCGCATCAAAGCTCTACATAGAAGATATACAGGACGAATTCGTAAACGACTTCATATTCCCCACACTCAAGGCAGGCGCAAAGTACGAGGGCTATCTGCTCGGTACTTCGTTCGCTCGTCCTCCTATAGCTAAAAGACTTGTTGAGATAGCTAAGAAGGAAGGCGCTGACGCTATCTGCCACGGCTGCACAGGTAAGGGTAACGACCAGGTACGTTTTGAGCTTACTATCAAGGCTCTCGCACCCGAGCTTGAGATTATCGCTCCCTGGAGAATATGGGATATCAAGTCAAGAGATCAGGAAATCGAGTATGCAGAGGCACACAATGTTCCGATAAAGATTACCCGTGAAACCAACTACTCAAAGGATATGAACCTCTGGCACTTATCACACGAAGGCTTTGACCTTGAAGACCCCGCAAACGAGCCTCAGTACAATAAGAAAGGCTTCCTTGAACTTGGCGTTTCACCAGAGCAGGCTCCCGACAAGCCCACATATGTTACAATACACTTTGAAAAAGGTATCCCCACTTCGCTTAACGGCGAAAAGATGGACGGCGTAAAGCTTATCAAGACTCTTAACAAGCTCGGCGGCGAGAATGGCATCGGTCTGTTCGACGTTGTTGAAAACAGACTTGTAGGTATGAAGTCGAGAGGCGTTTACGAAACTCCCGGCGGAACAATCCTTTATCACGCTCACGAAGTTCTCGAAACTATCTGTCTTGATAAGGAAACACAGCACTACAAGTACGGTCTTGCACAGAAGTATGCAGACATCGTATATAACGGTCAGTGGTACACACCTTTAAGAGAGGCTATGGACGCTTTCGTTGACAAGACACAGGAAACTGTTACAGGCGACGTTAAGCTCAAGCTCTACAAGGGTAACATCATCAACGCAGGCGTTACATCACCCTACACACTGTACAGCGAAGACTTCGCTTCATTCGGTGAGGATGATGTTTACGATCAGACAGATTCAAAGGGCTTTATCAACCTGTTCGGTCTGCCGATAAAGGTCAAGGCTCTGCTTGATGCTGAGAGAAACAATAAGTAAGCTTTAAAAGCGTTACGGTAAATCCCGCAAGGTGTAAAACTATGCCTTGCGGCTTTTACGGTTTTTAAGATGCGATTTAAAACACGGTCGTTTCGGCTGTGTTTTAAAAAGCGTTTTAATTACTTTTATATTTATAACGGAAAAAACAAAACGCTTTTTGCGTTATGAACATAAATCTGAAAGGAAATAACAGTATGTCTAAAATGATGTGGGCGGGAAGATTTTCAAAGGAGGTTGACTCAAAGGTCAACGATTTCAATTCTTCCATCTCATTTGATGCAAGAATGTACAAGCATGATATAAAAGGCTCTATAGCACACGCAACCATGCTCGGTGAGTGCGGCATTATCGACCCTGCGGACAGCAAGGTGATAATAGAAGGCCTTAACGGAATTTTAAGTGATATTGAAAACGGAACACTGCATTTTGATCCCAATGCGGAAGATATTCATATGTTCGTTGAGGCTGAGCTTACCGCACGAATAGGCGATGCGGGAAAGCGTCTGCACACTGCAAGGAGCAGAAACGATCAGGTGGCTCTCGATATAAAGCTCTATCTCAAGGATGAAGTCGATGAGATTGCAAAGCTTGTCCGTGAACTTATAAACACTGTTATAGATATTGCAAAGCAGCATACAGAAACGGTAATGCCGGGCTACACCCATTTACAGCGTGCACAGCCTGTTACATTCGCACATCATCTTATGGCATATGCACAGATGCTGACAAGAGATCTGACAAGACTTGCGGACTGCAAGGAAAGAATGGATGTAATGCCGCTCGGTTCGTGTGCGCTTGCAGGCACTACATATCCTCTCAACAGAAAGAGAACCGCCGAACTTCTCGGCTTCAAGGATATTACGATGAACAGCCTTGACGGCGTATCCGACAGGGATTTCTGCGTTGAGTTATGCTCTGATATTTCGATGCTTATGATGCACCTTTCGAGATTTTCGGAAGAGATAATCATGTGGTGCTCGTGGGAATTCAAGTTTATTGAGCTTGACGATGCATATTCTACAGGCAGTTCGATAATGCCGCAGAAGAAGAACCCCGATGTTACAGAGCTTATAAGAGGCAAGACGGCAAGGGTATACGGCGATCTGCAGACGCTTCTCACAATGATGAAGGGACTTCCGCTTGCATACAACAAGGATATGCAGGAGGACAAGGAGGCAATATTTGACGCAGTGGACACAGTAAAGCTGTGTATCTCGACATTTACTCCTATGCTTGCGACTATGACGGTACTTAAAGACAATATGCGTACTGCCGCCGCAAAGGGCTTTATCAATGCTACAGATTGTGCTGACTATCTTGTAAAGAAGGGACTTCCTTTCAGGACGGCATATAAGATAACCGGTACACTCGTTGCACTTTGCATAGAGAAGAATACAACGCTTGAACAGCTACCGATAGAAGAATACAAGAAGCTGTGCGAAACATTTGATAATGACGTATATGACGCTATCAGCCTTGATACCTGCGTTATGCAAAGAGGCGTTGACGGCGGACCTGCTCCCGATGCGGTAAAGCGTCAGATAGCTGAGCTTGAAGACAGACTGGGCGGTATCGACATCTGATGATAACTTATGAATACAGATTGCCGCACGATATAAATTCGTTCAGACGAAGCGTAGGTTGGTATGAGCTTTCGCCAAGACAGCTTAACTGTGCGCTTAAAAGCTCGGTGTTTGCGATAACGGCGCTTGACGGAGAAAAAGAAGTCGGCTCGGCAAGGGTAGTCGGTGACGGAGGCTATCAGTTCTTTATCAGCGATGTTATTGTGCGTCCCGAATATCAGGGACAGGGAATAGGCAGAGAGATGCTTTCAAGGCTTATGGACAAGGCGTTGTCGGTAGCTGACGAGGGCGAAACGATAATGATAAATCTTATGGCGGCAAAGGATAAAGAGCCGTTCTACGAAAAGCTCGGATTTATGCGCAGGCCTAATGATGAACGTGGCTGCGGAATGACAAGATTTCTTAAAAAATAAGAGGTGCTTATATGAGCGTAAAGGTGTATATTGACGGTCAGGAAGGAACGACCGGACTTAAAATTCTCGAACGTTTCAAGGACAGGAACGATATTGAAATAATGAAGATAGATGAGGACAAGAGAAAGGATAACGATGAGCGTAAGAAGTTTATATGCTTGTCCGATTTCACGTTCCTTTGTCTGCCCGATGCCGCCGCAAGAGAGGCGGTAGAGCTTGCAAAGGGCAGTAACGTCCGAATTATAGATGCTTCTACGGCACATCGGACAAATCCCGACTGGGCATACGGTTTTCCCGAACTTTCAAAGCAGCACAGAGAAAAGATTGCGGCTTCATCGAGAGTAGCTGTTCCCGGCTGTTATGCAAGCGGTTTTATTTCGCTTGTATATCCTCTTGTAAAGGCAGGCATAATGCCGAGCGATTATCCTGTTGTCGCTCATGCGGTATCCGGTTACAGCGGAGCGGGAAAGAAGGCTATCGCAGTGTACGAAAGCGATGAAAAGCCCGAAGAATTTTACAGCCCAAGACAGTATGCGCTTCCTCAGGAGCATAAGCACTTACCTGAAATGATGAAGATAAGCGGACTTGATTACAAGCCTGTATTTAATCCTCTGATATGCGATTATTTCAGCGGTATGGTCGTAACTGTTCCGGTACTCACAAGACTTCTGCCGAAGAAATATACGCTTGCCGATATTCATAAGGCTTTCACTGAGCATTATGCAGACGCAAATCTTGTAAAGGTGTTGCCTGTTATGGGCGAGGGTGTGCTTGAAAACGGTTTCCTTGCCGCAAACACATTATCGGGTAAGAACAATATGGAGATATTCGTTTGCGGAAACGATGACCGTATAGTGCTTTGCTCAAGACTTGATAACTTAGGCAAGGGTGCAAGCGGTGCGGCTGTTCAGTGCCTTAACATAATGATGGGCATTGACGAAACGACCGGACTTGTATAATAAGTGAGGTAATAACAATGGTTGAATTTGATAATTATAAATTAGTGGATAAGGGTGTATGCGCCGCAAAAGGCTTTAAGGCGGGTGGCATCAATGTCGGCATAAAGCCCGGCTCGAAAAAGCGTGACCTTGCTGTGATAAGCTGTGACACAAAGTGCACTGCGGCGGCAATCTACACGCAGAACAAGGTAAAGGGCGCACCGATAACCGTTACAAAGGAACACCTTAAAAACGGTATCGCTCAGGCTGTTATCGTAAACAGCGGCAACGCAAACACCTGTAACTCAAACGGTATTGAGATTGCAGAACAAATGTGCGAGCTTTGCGCAAACGAACTTGGTATTGATAAGAACGATATGATAGTAGGCTCTACAGGCGTTATCGGACAGAAGCTGTCGATCGACCCTGTGAAGAACAATATCAAGACACTTGTAGACAGCATAAGCGAGGACGGAAGCTCGCTTGCGTGCGAGGCGATAATGACGACCGATACACGCAAAAAGGAGCTAGCGGTAGAGTTTACGCTTGACGGCAAGACCTGTCACATCGGCGGTATCAGCAAGGGCAGCGGTATGATAAATCCCAATATGGCTACAATGCTTGCTTTTATCACAACCGATGTAAAGATAAATGCGGAGCTTCTGCATAAGGCACTGAAAAGAACAGCCGACATTACTTACAATATGGTAAGCGTGGACGGTGATACATCCACAAACGATACGCTGTGCATAATGGCGTCGGGACTTGCAGGAAACAAGGAAATAACGGCAGAGGACAAGGATTATGAAGTGTTCATCAACGGTCTTTACGCTGTAATGATGAACCTTGCAAGAGAAACCGCCCGTGACGGCGAGGGTGCAACGAAGCTGATGGAATGCGTTGTTGACCACGCACCTACAGAAGCTGTTGCAAAGAGCGTTGCACTGTCTGTTATAAACAGCAGTCTTTTAAAGGCGGCTATATTTGCGGCAGACGCCAACTGGGGACGTATTCTCTGTGCGATAGGATATGCCGAGGGCGATTTTGATATTTCGAAGGTCGAGGTCGTTCTGTCATCTTCAAAGGGTAGTGTAAAGGTCTGCGAGAACGGCGCAGGTGTTGACTTCTCGGAGGATGAGGCATTCAAGATACTTTCAGAAGATGAAATTGTTATCAGGATTGATATGCACGACGGTGCGGATAAGTCGGTAGCGTGGGGTTGCGATCTGACTTATGAATATGTAAAGATAAACGCAGAATACAGAAGCTGACACCGAAAGGACAAAAGAAGATGGAACTTGAAAACGAAAAGAGAGCAAGTATACTCAGCGACGCACTTCCTTATATACAGCAGTATTCAAACAAGGTAGTAGTAGTCAAGTACGGCGGTAACGCAATGACAAACGATAAGCTGAAGCAGGCGGTAATGTCTGACCTTGTTCTGCTGTCGCTCTGCGGTATCAAGATAGTGCTTGTACACGGCGGCGGACCCGAAATAAACGCAATGCTGAAAAAAGTCGGCAAGGAGAGCAAGTTTGTAAACGGCCTTCGTTACACCGATGAAGAAACGATAAACATCGTTCAGATGGTGCTTTGCGGTAAGGTAAACAAGGATCTTGTTGATCTGCTTTACAGCCACAAGGGCAGAGCGGTAGGTCTTTGCGGTCTTGACGACCATATGATAGAGGCAGAACAGCTTGACCCGGATTTAGGTCTTGTAGGCGAGATTACTCAGGTAAACGTAAACCTTATAAACGATGTTCTCGAAAAGGGCTATATCCCTGTAATTTCGACCGTTGCGGCAGGCAAGGACGGTACTGTTTACAATATAAACGCAGATACGGCAGCGGCAAGAATTGCGGCTGAGATGAAATCCGAAAACCTTATCCTTATGACAGATATAAAGGGACTTCTTGAGGATAAGGACGATGACAGCACGCTTATACATACTGTCGGAGTTTCCGAAGTGCCTTATCTCAAAAAGCAGGGCATAATCTCAGGCGGTATGATACCTAAGATAGATTGCTGTGTCGAGGCTGTCCGCAGAGGCGTAAAGAAAGCGAATATCATTGACGGCAGAATACCTCATTCAATACTTATAGAGCTGCTTACAAACGAGGGCGCAGGTACTATGATTATCTGAGGCACCGATGCAGGCGGAAAGGACAGATATGAATACTATAGATAAATTCAATTCTCATATAATGGGATCATACGGCAGGCTGAATGTTGTTCTTGACAAGGGCGAGGATGACAAGGCAGTTGACGAAAACGGCAAGACGTATATAGATTTCGGAAGCGGTATCGGCACAAACTCGCTCGGCTACTGCAACAAGGAATGGGCTGACGCTGTGTGTGAACAGGTACGCAGTATCCAGCATACCTCAAATTATTATTACACAAAGGTTCAGGCTGAGTTTGCCGAGAGATTATCGGAAGCGGCAGGAATGAAGAATATGTTCCTTTGCAACAGCGGTGCTGAGGCAAACGAATGTGCTATCAAGATAGCAAGAAAGTACAGCTTCGACAAATACGGCAAGGGCAGACACAATATAATCACTCTTGTAAACTCATTTCACGGCAGAACGCTCTGCACGCTGTCGGCTACGGGACAGGATGTGTTCCACAACTACTTCTTCCCGTTTGTTGACGGATTTATAAATGTTGAAGCGAACAATATAGAGGATCTTAAGGCGAAGCTCGATGATACGGTATGTGCCGTAATGTTCGAATATATACAGGGCGAGGGCGGTGTTGTGCCGTTAGAGCAGAAGTTCGTTGATGCTATATTTGAGCTTTGCGCCGAGCGTGATGTGCTGACGATCTCGGACGAAGTACAGACGGGTGTCGGCAGAACGGGCAAATTCCTTGCAGGCGATAATTTCGGAAAGAAAGCCGATATAATTACGCTTGCAAAGGGCATAGCAGGCGGTATCCCGATGGGTGCGTGCCTCAGCGGTGACAAGTGCGCAGGTGTACTAACTCCCGGAACACACGGTTCGACATTCGGCGGAAATCCTATCGCTTGTGCAGGCGCAATTGAGGTACTGAAGAAAGCGGCAGATCCGATTTTCTTGTCACAGGTTGCAGATAAGGGAAGATATATAGCCGGAAAGCTGAAAGAGATACCCGAGGTCGAATCGGTTACAGGTATGGGCCTTATGATCGGCATAAAGCTAAAGACAAAGAATGCAAAGGATATACTGAATGCCGCTCTTGAACACGGACTTCTTATCCTTACCGCAAAGGAAAAGTTAAGACTTCTTCCTCCGCTCACTATCTCTTATGAGGATATTGACAGAGGTCTTGAAATACTCGCAGAGCTTTTAAAATAAAATAAAAACTAAAACCGAAAGGAAAAAATTATGAAACATTTACTTAAGATGATGGATCTCAGCACAGAGGAGATCATTGAGATTCTCAATCTCGCAGATCAGCTCAAGTATGAGCTTAAGCACGGCATTCCTCACGATCATTTAAAGGGCAAGACGCTCGGTATGATCTTCCGTAAGGCTTCTACAAGAACCAGAGTTTCCTTTGAAACAGGTATGTATCAGCTCGGCGGCAATCCCCTTTACCTTTCAGCAAGCGATATGCAGATAGGCAGAGGCGAGCCTATACAGGATACCGCAAGAGTTTTATCACGCTACATTGACGGTATCATGATAAGAACATTCGATCAGGCTGAGGTTGAAAATCTTGCGGAATACGGCAATATCCCGATAATCAACGGTCTTACGGACCTTTCTCATCCTTGCCAGGTGCTTGCTGATCTTATGACAATCCGTGAGTACAAGGGTAAGCTTGACGGTCTTAAGATGTGCTACATAGGCGACGGCAACAATATGGCAAACTCGCTCATTGTCGGCGGCTTAAAGACAGGTATGAGCGTATCTGTTGCCTGCCCTGAGAACTATCACCCTGCCGTTACAACACTTAGGTTCGCTGAAAAGTATGACTGCTTTGAACTTACAGACGATCCTATAAAGGCCGCAAAGGACGCAGACGTTATCTTCACAGACGTATGGGCATCCATGGGTCAGGAAGGCGAAGCTGAAATCAGAAAGAAAGCATTCAAGGGCTTCCAGATAAACGATGAGGTTATGGCTGTTGCTAAGCCCGACGCTATGGTACAGCACTGCCTGCCCGCACACAGAGAAGAAGAAATTACAGCCAAGGTATTCGAAGAACACGCAAACGAAATCTTTGACGAGGCTGAAAACAGACTCCACGCACAGAAGGCGGTAATGGTACTGCTTATGGGCAATAAGGATTGATCCGGATAAAACTTAAATATCCGATACGGAGCAACGCATTATGTTGCTCCGTATTCGTGTAATATGGGGGAATAGTCATGACTAATCTGCTTATAAAACTGTTCGTAAAGGACAGCAAAAACACATCCGATCCCGCTGTCAGAAAGCGTTACGGGTATCTCGGAGCATTTACCGGTATTGTACTTAACATACTTTTGTTTCTCGGAAAGCTGATTGCAGGTATATTATCAGGCGGTATCTCCGTAATCGCAGACGCATTCAATAACCTTTCAGACGCAGGCTCATCAATAATGACCTTTGTCGGCTTTAAAATGGCAGGAATGCCTGCAGACAGCGAACACCCCTACGGTCACGGCAGAATGGAGTATGTTTCGGGCATAATAATATCTTTTATCATCATGATGATGGGCTTTGAACTTGGTAAAAGTTCGGTCGAAAAAATCTTCTCGCCCGAAAAGTCGGAGTTCAGCATACTTGCCGTATCGGTGCTTGGAGCGTCGCTTCTTGTGAAGCTGTGGATGGCACTGTTCAACACAAAGCTCGGTCGCAAAATCGACAGCGCCACAATGAAAGCTGCAGCGGCAGATTCGCTGTCCGACTGCATTTCTACATCGGTAGTAATCATCTGTATGTTCATACAGCTGTTCAGCGGTTTTGAGCTTGATTCATACGCAGGTATCGTTGTTGCGCTTTTTATCCTCTACACAGGCTTCAACACATTCAAGGAAAGCCTTACTCCGCTGCTTGGCACAAAGCCTAAAAAGGAACTGGTGGAGGAAATTGAAAACACTGTAATGAACTATAATGGAATAGTCGGCGTACACGATCTTATGGTGCATGATTACGGTGTAGGCAGAATGGTAATATCGCTCCACGCCGAAATAAGCAGTAAAACAGATATAATGCTTGCACACGAACTTATAGATCTTATAGAGGACGATCTCAGGGAAAAGTACAGATGCAGTGTTACGATACATATGGATCCTGTAGTTGTGGATGACAAGAAAGCAGACGAGGTAAAAAAGGTGGTTCTTGATATAATAAAAAATATCGACAGCAGCCTTACTATCCACGATTTCCGCATTACCGACGGTGTTTCAAGGATAAATGTAATTTTCGATCTGGTAACTCCTTTCGGCTTCAGATATAAGGACGGGGAGCTTGCTCTTATGATAAAGAACGCAATTGCGGAAAAGGACGGCAGGCTCAATGCCGTAATCACCGTTGAACGCTCAATGTGCTGAATAATGCTTTTTAACGCACAAAGTCACAAAAGACTTTGTGCGTTTATTTTAAGTTGACTTGACACGGATTTTGTGATAAAATAAAACTATACTATATTATGAGAGAGTGTTTGTATGAACGGCAATAACGGAAAATGCGGAAAACTGTTTGTTATAGAAGGGCTTGACGGATGCGGTAAAAGCACACAGCTTGAGATGCTGAAAGCAAGCGCAGACAGCAATATCCGTTTCATCAGCTTTCCGAATTACAACAGTGCAAGCGGTGAGATAATCAAGGACTATCTCAGCGGTAAATTCTGCGAGGAAAACGGCAGAACGGGCGCATATACGGCCGGCAGTTTCTATGCGATAGACCGTTATATCAGCTACAAGACCGACTGGGAAAAGGATTATAAAGCGGGCAAGACCATAATAGCCGCAAGATACACCTCCTCAAATGCGATATATCAGATGGCAAAGCTGGAAAAATCCCAATGGGATGAGTACCTTGAGTGGCTTGAGGACTACGAATACGATAAATTCGCAATTCCACGTCCCGAAAGGATTATATTTCTGGATATGCCCGTAGAGGTGTCACAAAAGCTCCTTTCCGCACGTTACGGCGGAGATGAGGCGAAGAAGGATATTCACGAAAGCAACGTTGCTTTTCTGAAGGCCTGTCGGGAAACGGCACTATACACAGCCGACAAGAAGGGCTGGTATATACTGCCGTGCTCGGACGGTGAAAATCCTTACACTCCCGAAAAGATAAATAAGGAATTATCGGCGCTGATTTACGGCTGATAACAGGCAAAAGCAAGGTAATATAAAGTGTTGGAATTAAAGAAAATTGAACTCAGCGACAAGCAGTGGATAGATCCGCTTCTGAAGCTGTCTGATTTCAGAGGTTGTGAGTATAACTTCACAAACAACTTTGTGTGGAGCGGTGTTTACAACATTACTGTAGGACGTTTTCAGGATTTTTATGTATCAAAGCACGGAAACTGTTTCGTGTTTCCCGCAGGAAAAGGCGATACGGACGCACTGCTTTCAGAACTTAAAAATTACTGTGACAGTACGGGAATACCGTTTGAATTCTGCAGTATGGATATAAAGGATAAGCAGATGCTCGAACAGCGTTATCCCGGTATGTTCACCTTCGATACAAGCGAAGATCTGTATGACTATGTGTATCAGTCGCAGTCGCTTGCAACGCTCGGCGGAAAGAAGCTGCATTCAAAGCGTAATTATATAAACCGTTTCAAACAGCTTAACTGGAGCTTTGAGGATATTACGCCGGAGAATATTGACGAATGCAAGCAGATGAGCCTTGAATGGTGCATACGTAATGATTGCAATAAAAGCGAGGATAAATCGGAGGAAATGTGTGCTGTCGGAATAGGACTCGAGCATTTCTTCGACTTAGGTCTTGTCGGCGGAATCCTGAGAGTCGACGGCAGGATACAGGCATTTTCGTACGGCGAACAGCAATGCAGTGACACGTTTGTGACCCACGTTGAAAAAGCGTTTACCGATTATGACGGAGCATATCCGATGATTAACTATATGATGGCAAACAGGTTCTGTAAAGGACTTGAATATATAAACAGGGAAGAGGATATGGGAGAGGAGAATCTCCGCAAGGCGAAGAAGTCTTATCACCCGTGTTTTATGGTTGAGAAGTTCAGTGCGGTTTATAATGCCGGGAAAGGACAATCAGAATGATATATGTATTTTTAGCAGACGGATTTGAAGAAACCGAGGCAATTGCCCCGATTGACATTTTAAAGAGATTCGGAAAAGAGGTAGTCACCGTCGGAATAGGCGGCGGTAAGATTACAGGCGCACACGGAATTACAGTTATTGCCGATATTACCGACAGCGATGTTATTATGACAGATAAGGTCGAGATGATAGTTCTTCCCGGCGGTATGCCCGGAACACTCAATCTTGAGAAAAGCCCCGTTGTACAGGCGGCTATAAAATTCTGTGCCGATAATACGAAAGCAATAGGTGCTATCTGTGCCGCTCCGTCTATAATCGGAAAGCTGGGACTTCTGAAAGGCAAAAAGGCAACTTGCTTCCCCGGCTTTGAACAATTCCTTGAGGGTGCAATGTTCACGGGCGACCTTGTAAATATTGATGAAAACATAGTAACCGCAAAGGGCGCAGGTGCGGCTGTAGAATTCGGACTTGCACTCGGAGCATTGCTCTGCGGTGAAGGAAAAGCAGAAAAGACAGCTAAGTCTTTACAGTGCAGATGAGCGTAAACGAGCAGAAAAAACAACTGAGAAAAGCCTTGCTTCAGAAGCGAAAACTGCTTTGCGACAGTGAAACGGCTGTTAAAAATGCCGCTATAACCGAGAATCTTTTATGCCTTGAAAAAGTGCGGACGGCGGATACTATACTGCCGTTTGTTTCGACAGACGGCGAGGTGGATACGAGAGAATTCATAACGCAGTGTCTCAAAGCAGGAAAGAATGTAGCTGTACCGAGATGTATAGACGGCAGTAATATGGAGTTTTGCGTGATACATACGTTTGACGATCTTGAAAAAGGTATGTACGGAATTGACGAGCCGAAAAAGAGCTGTGCTGTGATTGATGCCGCCGGTGCAGAAAACAGCGTGCTGATAGTTCCTGCACTCTGCTTTAATGCTAAAGGCTTCAGACTCGGTTACGGCAAAGGCTATTATGACAGATTTATAAACGGTTACAAGGGCTATACTGTCGGAGTATGCTATGAAGAATTTCTGACGGAGGATATACCTGTCGATGATTACGACAGATGCGTTGATATAGTCATTACAGAAAAACGGAAAGGACAAAAATATGGAGAATAATCCTATGGATTTAACTCATAAGGATGAAAATACCGAAAGCACCGAAGAACGCACGATTATGATGGATTCGATAAAAGCGCTTCATACAGGCAAAGTGCGAAACGAAGATTCATCTGATGACAGCGGATACGAAAGCGTTCCGGGCAGTGAAGAATCGCTTTCTGGGGACGGTGAGCCTGCGGAGGACGAGGTAACCGAAGAAGAATATCAGGAATATCTTACGGCAAAAAAAGAACGCAACAAGAAAATCAAAGCGAAAAACCGCCATAGAAGAACGTTTTCACATATTCTCACAGGCGTTCTGCTGTCAGTTTTTATCATATCAATTTCTGCGTTTCTTGCTACATACATTGTAAAGTCGGCACTTGATTTTACGGGTATCGGAAAAACCTATTGTCAGGCCGAGATACATATAAACGAGGATTCGACAACTGATGAAATCGCTCAGGATCTTGCAAATCTCGGTATTATAAATATGCCGGACGTGTTCAAGCTCTATACCAAAATGTTCGGCAAGGGTGATAAGTTCATAAAGGGTACTTTCACGGTTGACACAACTATGTCGTACAGTGCGCTTATTTCTGAGCTGCAGACAGTGTCTACTGTAAATCAGACGGTTTCAATACAGATAACCGAGGGTATGACTATTGATGAGATCGCTCAGATGATGGAGGATAACCGTGTCTGCCGTGCCGAAGATTTCATGGAGCAGTGCAAGACGCTCGGAGATACTTATAAATTCCAGAAACGTCTTGAGAATAAAAAGCTGAAATATTATCAGATGGAAGGATATATATTCCCCGATACATACGAGTTCTATATTCTTCCTGCCCTTGAGGACAATAAGGAGCTTGATACAAGCGAGTATGCCGCAGATGCTCTTGACATTATATATCAGAACTTCAATAACAAGCTGACGGCACGTTACTATAACCGTATGAGCGAGCTTGGGCTTACGCTTGACGAAACCATAACGCTTGCTTCGATCGCACAGCGTGAGGCAGATACTACGACCAATATGGGCAATGTTGCATCGGTATTCTTCAACCGTATGGCTGATGCGGAAGCATTCCCGCATCTTGAATCGGACGTTACCGTACATTATGTTGATGAGCATATAAAACCGCATCTCACTTCATCGCAGTACGATCAGAAAATGTTTGACGCATATAACACCTATAAGTGTGACGGTATACCGATAGGACCTATCTGCAACCCGGGACTTGACGCTATAAAGGCAGTGCTTTATGCGCCTGAAACAAGCTATTACTACTTCTGTGCTGACCCTGACACAACAGAAATGTATTTTGCAGAAACTATTTCGGAGCATGAGGAGAATCTCCGCAAGTGCGGACTGGATCATGCGATAGCCGAATAATCAAACAATCAATATTCCGCCGCAGAGTTTTCTGCGGCGGAATGTCATAATAAGGTAAAAGAAAGGTTAAGTTTATGTTAGAACTTTTATCGCCTGCGGGTGATCTTGAATGTCTTATGTCAGCCGTTGATTACGGTTGTGACGCTGTATATCTCGGAAGTACAATGTTCGGTATGAGAGCAGGTGCGGCAAAATTCGATCCCGAAACGTTGAGGAATGGCGTTGAATACGCTCACGCAAAGGGTGTAAGAGTATATCTTACCTGCAATACCGTTCCGTCAAACGATGAGATAGAACTGCTCCCCGAATTTATAAAAACCGCATACGACTGCGGAATAGATGCCGCAATAGTAAGCGACATCGGCTGTATTGCTCTGATAAAGCGTACCGTTCCCGATCTTGAGATCCACGTTTCTACACAGGCGGGAGTAGTAAACTATGTAACTGCAAACGAGCTGTACAAGATGGGTGCAAAGAGAGTAGTGCTTGCCCGTGAGGTAGATATTGAAAATATAAAGCGTATAAGGGATAACATACCTGATGATATGGATATTGAAGTGTTCGTTCACGGGGCAATGTGCGTTTCATTTTCAGGAAGATGCCTGCTTTCCGCTTTTATGACAGGCAGAAATGCCAACAAGGGCGAATGCGCTCAGCCTTGTCGCTGGAAATATCACTTAGTTGAAGAAAAACGCCCCGGCGACTACTATGAGCTGTCGGAGGGCGATGGCGGCTCTTATATCCTTAACGCTAAGGATATGTGTATGATAGAGCATCTTAAAGAACTTAAGGATGCAGGCGTTACCAGCTTCAAGATTGAAGGCAGAGCGAAATCCGCATATTATACGGCAACGGTAACGAATGCCTACAGAGCGGCGCTTGATGCAGTGAAAAGCGGTGAACCGATTCCGAAGTGGGCGGTTGATGAAGTTTATAAGGTAAGTCACAGACAGTATTGCACCGGCTTTTATTTCAACAAGGATGACGCAAACCAGTATTACGAGAACAGCGGCTACATCCGTGAGTGCGACTTTGTCGGAGTCGTTGACAGCTGTGAGAACGGCAGGGTAAATATCACGCAGAGAAACTATTTTACCGTTCACGATGACCTTGAAGTGCTGTCGCCCGGAAAAACGCCGGTAAAGCTGGATATTCCTTATCTGATAAATTCAAAGGGCGAACAGACGGAGATAGCAAACCGTGCGACAGAAAAGATGTACTTTGACTATCCCGTTTCTTTCCCTCCTCATTCGATAATAAGAAAACCGTTGAGCAAAAAGTAAACTACGGAGGTAACTATCATGCTGAAAGCTCCGCAAAACCTGTTCGCTACCGCTTATGACGGATCGGTGCGATCCGACTGGCAGACGGTAGAGGGCGCAGACGGCTATATATTGCAGTTCTATAATGCAGATGAACCGGAAAAGTGCATTAAAACACGCTATGCGCAGAATAATTCAAAGCTGATACTTGGGTTTCGCAACGGCAGAAAGTATCTTGTACGGGTAAAAGCGTTCAGCTATCGTGACGGGAAAGAGGTATACGGCGAACTGTCACAGCCGGCAGAATTTACGCCGATGTGCCATCACCTTAAAGCTCAGAATGTAATCACGATGAACAAGGGCGAAACGTCACAGATAGTATGGGAATGCAGAAATAAAGTGCCTGCCGTCAATTTTGAATGCGATGACAGCAATGTGGCGACCGTAACAAAGGGCGGACAGGTTACCGCCGTTTCGGACGGTACGGCTGAGATAAAGCTGACGGCTGATGACGGTCAGACTTTTACTGTTAAAATAGTTGTCGGCAGGGATATGTCACGCTATCCGGCTACGGCAAGAATCATGCTCTGCGGCGATATAATGTGTTCGCTTGAGCATCAGCGGAAAGCCGCTTTGCGTTCGCTTGATTTTACAGACGCATTCGGAACGCTTAAAGATACGGTCAGCTCAGCCGATTATTCTGTAGCAGTGCTTGAAACGACCTGCTTTGACGGAGCGCCGTTTGAATATGAAAAGATACGCACAGACAGCGGAAGCCCCAATTGCAATTCTCCGTCCACTTTCATAGATGCAGTGAAAAACTGCGGATTCAATGCACTGGTAACCGCTAATAATCATAACTGTGATACAGGGCTTGAAGGGCTTCACGCTACCGTACAACGTATCAGAAACAGCGGTATGGCAAATATCGGTACACTTGACGATGAAACTCATATTGCCGATATAAACGGCATAAAGGTAGGATTTGTCGCAGTAAATTCAATATCAAACGGGCTTGAGAAAAATATACCGCCCGAAATTATCGGGAAATATGAGCCTGAGCATTTCAGACAGCTTGTTGAAACGCTTAAAAATGAAGGCGCAGAGTATATAATCGCATATCAGCACTGGGGTGTTATGAATTCCGTTACGGTTCGAAATTCTCAGATAAAGACGGCTGAATATATGGCACAGTGCGGTGTGGATCTTATTATCGGTTCTCATCCGCACGTTATGCAGAAAGTCGGTAAAATACACACATCCGCCGGCAGAGATGTGACGTGCTTCTATTCTTTAGGCAATCTTTTGTCATCTATGAAAGAGCTTCGTGAAAACCGTGAGAGTGTAATTGTAAATCTGATTCTCACAAGGACCGAAAGCGGAATAAAGTCCGATATATCGTGCATTCCGACACTTTGCAAGGATACCTCCGACGGATATACGGTAAGCGTTCTTGACGGGTCGCTGACGCAAACAGAACAGGTTTCCGAAAATCGCATAAGAGATATACTCGGCAAGGAGGGCGTTATCCGAAAATACCCTAAATTCTTGCTGCAAGGCTCAGCCGTGCTGAGAAATATTTTCCGTGACAGCGGTTTTTCTTATGATGATACTGCTCTTATTCTGTCGCCGTTATCGCTTGTAAGCAAAAAAAGCAATCTTTCGGGAAAATCCGGCAGCCAAAGAAATAAAATTGATATAAATAAAAATTTCAAATCGTTTTTAGACGGCTCAGACAGCAATTATATCGTAATCGACCTTTATACTGCGGCGGCTGTTTCGTGCTACAAGTACGGCGACAGCTTCTATACGGCATCGGGCAGTTTTATTTCTTCCGATTTTTACAATTCCAATAAAGACAGGCTTGAAAAAATTTCTCCGCCTTTTGACGAAAAAACAGTAAAATCTGCGCTTAAAGAATATGCGAAAATTGTCTTGTCAAAATATGATAAGGATAAAATCATATTAGTGCGGTTAAAATTCAGCAATATCTGCGTAATAGAAAATCAGCTCAGAAACGGTAAAAACAGAAATGCGCTGAATAGGCGGTTGAGGCTGTATGAGGATTATCTTATTTCGCTATTACAGCCGGTGGTTATTGATGTTTCCGGCAATTATTTTATGTCGTCAAAAAGTGACAATCTGATGTCATTTGAGCCGCTTTTCTACGATGATGTAAGAATCAAGCTGAACTCAGCGGTAAAACGTATCCGCAAGGATACATATTTTTCTGCACCGGAAATAAGACTGCAGCTTATGCGTGTCATAAAGTACTATGATAATATGACAGCAAGAGCCTATCAACCTGAACTGCTTGACAGAAATTATGTATCGGACAGAATGGCAGAGCTTACGTCAAAACAGTTTGTCGCTGAGAATTTCGAGTATTTTGTATATCTGCGTGAAAATGAGATCCGTACCTATGATGATGCAAAAATCCTGCTTTCCGCTAAAGCCGGTGCAGAAAGGCTTATCTCGGCAATAAAAGCCGCTGAGTGTATTGACGGCGACCTTGGCAATTGCAGTTACGATGATATAAGGATTGTTTTCGATGAGAACTTCCTTATGAAAAAACAATTATCCTGTAAACTTTCAGAGGTTTACAAATATACTGTTCCCGATAACTGCGAACATATTTTTCTTATCAGAATTGACCGCAAATTGCTTGAAGACTACGAAGCACGGCACAAATCTGTATTGGTTGACATCTGGGGCAGCTGTATTTCTCGTGAATCCGTTAACCGTAATTCCTCAGGTATCTATGTCGATAAGTACATTTTCAAGCAGCCGTTTTTGCTTGCAGACGAGCCTGAAATACCGTTTGACAATGATTTGTCGTCTGATAAATTCTGCGGCAGTAAGTGGCGAAGACGCACTGTCAAAGAGGCGTTTTTGCACGAAGGAAAACGCATTCTATCTGACAGCAATGCCGAATGGCTGATTATTGATATGTACGACCTTATCTGCAATATGCGTAAGTGCGGCGATTCGCTTTTCGAGGTGGATGATTTCATACTTCGCACTGCTTTTTACAAGTCGATTTCCGATAAATGCGAAAGCACATATTTATTTAACGAAAGAAGCCGTGAATATCTCGAAAGAGCGCTTGAAAACTTCTGCAAATTTGTCACGGAGCGTTATGGAAAAAACATTATTTTAATTAAAGCCGATCTTAAAGACCGTTATATTTCGCTTGACAATACGTTAGAAATGTTATCTGACAGCGATAACACGTTTAAAACCAAAAAAGCATTTATAACCGGATTCGAAGAAGAATTCGCACGTCTTACCGATTGCTGTGTAATTGATATTTCTAAAAGGTATTATGCCGATGACCGCTTTCCACTTGGCGGTGCGCATATTGTCCATTATGAAGATGAGTTCTACAGTCAATGCTGTAAGCATATAACGGCTTTCCTCGGCGGTTCGGAGAGCCGCTATACCGATAAAGTCGATGAGGAGTATATCAATCTGAGAGATATGAAAATTAGATAAAGATCAGTTATCCCCGTACAGTTTAATGCTGTATGGGGATAGTTTTGTATATATGTCCATTTTATTGGACAGGGGATATGGTAAAATTTATAATGGTAAGGTGAATGTACTTTTACACAACTACACAACGAGAGCCGCACAGACTTTCGACTGTGCGGCTCAGGTTGGTGCCGAACTAAGATACAACATAAAAATTATTTCAATCCACCGATATTATCTACCGGACCTTTATATTATACAGTTTATGCGGAAAAATTTCAAGATGATACCGAACTATATTATGGGATTGTCGCTATGCACAAATGCAATGACTAAAAATTGTTGATTTTCACGATTGACGTAAGTGCATCATTACGATATAATGTAGAAAAGCAGCAGATGATAACACTATGATAGTACATATAAATTGAAATTGATTTCAATAAATTCGACAAATCCTCTCATGGATTTGCAAAAAAATTACTTTTTCTTTCAGAAAAGCATTGAAATTTACATTTGCTGATAGTATACTGAATTTAGTAATATAATTCGATGGAGGATTATTATGGATCATATTGCTCATATAAAAAATACAGGCGGCTTAGATAATGAAAGTGTTACCGAAGAAACAGTCAGCGAGCATTGTAAGAAAACTGCTTTGTTGGCTCGTAGTTATTCAGCCCCGTTCAATATGGAAAGTACAGTTTTCGTTTCTGCTTTATTACATGACTCAGGAAAGTTAAATAACGATTTCGACGGATATATAAAGCACGCGAACGGCATTAAAAGAGGTGAAATCGATCACAGCTATGCGGGAGCAAAATTTCTTTTGGAACTGGTTTCAAACGATGATGATAAATATAAAAAAGAAGTCGCAAGGTTAATTGCGAGAATCATCATTTCTCACCACGGACTGAATGACTGGTATACACGGAACAATGATGATTATTTTGATTACAGATGCAGCAAAAATGAACGTTATGACGAAATCAAGAGCAACATAAGCGAGCTTATCTCTGATAGCGAACTTGATGAGTTGCTTAATAAAGCGGCTGATGAATATCGCAGATTTTTTGAAAAGATGAAAGAAATCTGCTGTGCCAAAGACAGAAAACAATATTTCACTACATTAGCTTTTTATCACGGATTGTTGGAAAGACTGACCGAGTCCTGCCTTATTGACGCTGACAGGACGGCGACAGCCGAATTTATGGAAGGTGTTGAAATTACAGAACCGTCTGAAGATGAAATACGGCGTAATTGGCTTGATATGAAACAACGTTTGGATAACAAGCTGAGTAAATTTTCCGGAAGCGACAGTTTAATATCAAAACTCCGAATGAACATTTCGGACAGATGCTGTGCATTTGCCAAAAATGATGTAGGTATAGCTCAGCTCATTGTTCCTACAGGTGGCGGCAAAACGCTCTCGGCATTGCGTTTTGCGATTGAATATGCTGTTGAGCATAAAAAGGAACGCATTTTTTACATTTCTCCGTTTATGTCTATACTTGAGCAGAATGGAGATGTGATCCGTGAGATAGCGGGAGATGATAACTACCTTGAGCATCACTCCGATATGTATAGCAAGATTATCGATAATAAGCATAAGAGTAAAGATGAAGTCGCTGATGAACTTGAGGACTATGAGCTGCGCTGCAGGCATTGGGATAAACAGGTTATTTGCACTACTATGGTGCAGTTCTTTGATACATTATTCTCGTCCAGGACCGAAGCTCTGAGAAGGATGCACAGATTTACTGATTCGGTAATCATAATTGATGAAGTGCAATCAATACCGATAAGGTGCGTATATTTGTTTAATCTTGCTATGAATTTTCTTTCCGAATTTATGGGATGCACGATAGTGTTATGTTCCGCTACACAACCTACATTTGAACAGTGCAAGTATCCTATAATGCTTGACAAAGATAGCTCAATGACAGGGGATTATACAAAGGATTTTGAAGATTTTAAAAGAACTGAAGTTGTATCGTTGCTGAATAATCAGGGAAATACTTATGAAGAAGCTGCGGTAATATGTATGGACAAGTACCGTGAGAACGGGAATCTTCTGTTTGTAGTCAACACCAAAACTGCGGCGGCAGAAATATTCAGGAACGTGACGCAGCTTAATGACGAAGAAGAAATCAAAGCAAAAGTGGTTCACCTCAGCACAAATATGTGTCCGGCGCACAGACGCAAGGCGATTGATGATATACGCCGTATGCTTGATAATAATGAACGTGTGATATGCATAACGACACAGCTTATAGAGGCAGGGGTCGATATCAGCTTTAAATGCGTAATACGTTCAAGTGCAGGTCTTGATAACATAGCTCAGGCGGCAGGAAGATGTAACAGAAACGGTGAAGATGATCGCAGGAATGTATATATAATCAAACTGAAGGATGAATATATCGAAAAGCTCGGAAAACTTAAAGAGGCACAGCGCCAATGCGGTTTGATAGTACGAAAATACGGATGTGAGCAACTGTTGTCGGTTGATATTATGAAAAGATATTTTCGTGATTACTATGAAGATTGTGCCTGTGACAGTAATGGTGATATGCTTGAATATCAAATCATAAATTCAAATTACAGTCTTCTTGATCTGCTGTCTTGCAATATAATTTTCAGTAATGATAAAGGAAATTGGAAGTCAAGACAGGCGTTCAAAACAGCTGGCGATAACTTCAGAATGATAGATAATAACACTATTGATATAATAGTGCCGTATAATGAAGAGGCGAGCAGAATAATCGAAGCTCTTAACGGTGAAACAACTATATCGCAGGCTCTTGAGCTTCAGCGTAAAGCACAGCAATACATTGTAAATGTATACGATTATACATTTACAAAGCTTGCTGAAAACGATGCTTTAAACGAGATTAAGGTAAGGCGGGATGAAAAAGTGTATATCTATGCGCTTAAAAAAGAGTTTTACAATAACGCTACAGGGCTAAGTACAGAGGGCAAACCTCAGGAAGCAATGTTCGTCTGAGTTTGCCTCAAATATCGGATATATACAACACGATATGTGACCTGTCTGTTAGAACAGGCTGACATAAATATCAAAATGCAAAATACGGGTAAAAGCGAAAGCACAAGCCCGAAAATAAAGGAGGTAAGAATTTTGAGCAAAACCGAACACGATAATATTGTCGAGTTCAAGGTGAGCGGAGATTTCGCACTGTTTGCAGACGTGCTGACACGTCCGGGCGGAGAAAAATTCAGTTATCCCATACCGACTTATGAGGCATTGAAAGGCATACTCATGAGCGTATACTGGAAGCCGACTATCATATGGGTGATAGACGAGTGCAGGGTTATGAATAAGATCTCTATGGAACGTAAGGGCATCCGTCCGATCAAATACGGCGGAGGCAACGACCTTTCGTATTACACCTATCTTAAAGATGTGGAGTACAGGGTAAGAGCGCACTTTGAATGGAATGACAACCGTCCCGAGCTTGAAAAAGACCGGAACGAAAACAAGCATCATAACATTGCAAAACGCATGATACAGCGTGGCGGAAGGCGTGATATTTTCCTCGGTACAAGAGAATGTATGGGGTATGTCGAGCCTTGCAGCTATGATGAAGGTGTAAGCTATTATCAGGGTACAGAAATTCCATATGGCTTTATGTATCATGGCATTACTTATGCAGACGAAGCTGAGAGGGAAGAAGACAAGGGCAAACTTACCGTCAGATTCTGGCGGCCTGTTATGAAAGATGGGGTTATAAAGTTTGATCATCCGAATGATATTCCCGAATCTCAGAAAAGGCATATCCGTGATATGAAAATAAAGCCGTTTGATAAAGATCTTGATAATTTCAGCGGACTTGAAGAATTCGACTTTATAGGCGGGGGTGATGATATTGAGCTGGACTGATGAATTGATGAGAGCATATGACATTCTGAATTCAACGAATGACCGGAATTTACTTCCGCTTTGTCATTCGACGCAGAATGCACAAATTACAATAGATATCAATTCAGATGGCACTATACCGTCAATAGGATTTGCAGAAAAAGTCGAAAAAGAAGATGCTGTTACAATAATTCCCGTAACAGAGGATTCATCGTCCAGAGGAGCAGGTATCAATCCCCATCCGCTTGCAGATAAACTGATATATATTGCAGGCGATTATCCTAAGTATGCAGATGTCAAAAAAAGCGACAACAGCGATTATTATAATGCGTATATCGAAAATCTGAAAAAATGGTGTGAGTCAGGCTCTGCACCGCAGGAAGTAAAAGCTGTATACACTTATCTTTCCAAAGGTACTATAATTGCTGATCTGATTGACGCAGGGATATTCACTTTGAATGAAAAAGGCAAATTATCAGATGAAAAGATAGCCAATACCGATCCCACAGATTGCTTTGTGAGATTCAGCGTTGACGGAAAAAAGCTATGGAAAGACGAGAGCTTGTATCAGGCATATATAGCGTATGCCTGCGGCGATTGTGCAACTTCTGATATTTGCTATGCTACAGGCGAACATGGCGGTATAACATATAAGCATCCGTCTAAAATACGAAATACCGGCGATAAGGCAAAGCTGTTTTCCACAAACGATGAAAGCGGTTTTTCATATAGAGGAAGATTTGCGGATAAAACTCAGGCTACCGCAATCAGCTTTGACTACTCGCAGAAGTTACACAATGCGCTTAAATGCCTGATAAAAAAACAAGGCTATATTGTAGACGGTCTGTGCATTCTGGTATGGGAAAATAATCTTGAAGAAATTCAAAAGCCTTTTGAGGGATGCAGTTTTGATGACGATGAAGATGGCTATATTCCTGAAAGCAACACCGGCGAAATAAACAAAACGCTTACGATAGCTTCTATTACAGGTACCAAAAACAAATACAAAAGCGATTCTAAAACTCTTTTGATTATGTTCGACAGTGCTACAACGGGAAGACTTTCAATGACGGAATATGCTGAGGTTGCAACCTCGGATTATCTTTCTAACCTTGAAAAATGGCATAGAGATACCTCGTGGATATGCTATGGTAAACGCCGTTCTTTTTCTGTATACGAAATTGCCGCCTGTGCTTATGGCAATGAAGAAGGAAGTGTGCTTAAGCCGGGCGAAAAAACAAAAAAAGATGTTTATCAGCGGCTTATTCCGTATATCGTATGCGGCGGAAGAATACCGCAGGATATAGTAAACCAACTGTTCATCAGAGCTTGCAGATACAATGCCTTTGATAATAAAAGCAACAACTGGCAAAGAGTTGTTAACTGTGCCTGCGGCATGATACGAAAAAGAATTATCGAAACAAAAGGAGAGTGTACAATGTCACTTGAAAAAGAATGCTGCGACAGAGATTATCTGTACGGCAGACTGCTTGCAGTAGCAGATTATGCGGAAGGTTCAACGTATGACGATAACGAAAACCGACCGACTAACGCAAAGCGCTTGATTGAGGCATTTTCAAATCACCCGTGCGAAACATGGAAGGTGCTTTGTCTGAGTCTCAGACCGTATCTCAACAGAATGAATATAGGTAAGAGAAGTTATTTTGAGCGTATGATAAATCAGATCACAGCGATGTTCCCGTTGGATACCTACAACGATAATTCACCGTTGTCTTCGGAATTTCTGCACGCATACAGCTGTCAGATGAATGATTTTTTCACAAAGAAAACAGATGATAACAAGGAGGAAGAATAATTATGAGCACATTAGCAAACAAGGTTGATTTTGAGGTTATTATCTCAGCAACAGACGCAAATCCCAACGGCGATCCTTTAAGCGGTAACCGCCCCAGAATAAATTCAAAGGGTCTGGGTGAGATTTCAGATGTCTGCATCAAGCGTAAGATACGCAACAGACTTCAGGATATGGGCGAAAGAATATTCGTACAGAGCGATGACAAGTGTGATGACGGATGCGACAGCTTAAGAGCAAGAGCGGATTCTTGCGATGAACTCAAAAAAGCATCTTCAGGCAAGAATACCAACAAGGATGAATACGCAAGGATCGCTTGTGAACAGTGGATAGATGTCCGCAGTTTTGGTCAGGTTTTCGCCTTTAAAGGTGATGCGGTTTCTGTTGGCGTAAGGGGTCCGGTATCAATCAGCATCGCAAAGAGCGTATCTCCTGTTGAAATAATCAGTATGCAGATAACAAAGAGCGTAAACGGAGAGAGCGGTAAGAACGGTAAAGCTTCTGATACTATGGGTACAAAAAACCGTGTTGGTTTCGGCCTTTATGTATTCAAGGGCAGTATCAACTGCCAGCTTGCTGAGAAAACAGGCTTCAGCGACGAAGATGCGGAAAAGATAAAAAAGGCACTTGTAACGCTGTTCGAAAACGATTGTTCTTCAGCGCGTCCTGAAGGAAGCATGCAGGTGTGCAGAGTTTACTGGTGGAAGCATGACGGTAAAACACCTAAGGTATCTTCTGCAAAGATACATAATGCTGTTCAGATAAAGGAAAAGGCTGAGCTTAACGGAAAGGAACCTAATTCTGTAGCCGATTATGATATTATACTCAACAATCCCGAGGGTGCAGTACAGCCTGAGATAATTGACAATATTTAATGAGCTACAGCGAAGATGAATATCTAATGATTTCCGGCATACAGCATTTTGTGTTTTGCAAACGACAATGGGCATTATTGCACATTGAACAACAATGGAACGAAAACTACCTCACGGTTGACGGCAACATTCTTCATCGTAATGCACACGACGGAGATTTTACCGAAACGCGTAGGGATGTTATTGTTACCAGAAGTATGCCGGTTTCTTCATCGGAATACGGTATCAGCGGTGAATGCGATATAGTTGAATTTCACAAGTCAAAAGACGGAATATGTCTTTTTGGCAGAGAAGGGAAGTACAGCGTTATCCCCGTAGAATATAAAAGGGGAAGACCTATTGACAGCGACTGTAACGATCTTCAGCTTATCGCACAGGCTATTTGTCTTGAAGAAATGTTGTGCTGCAGCATACCGTACGGATATATGTATTACGGGCAGATAAGACGCAGGGTGAAAGTTGAGTTCACCGATGAACTAAGAGTTAGACTTTCGTCTGTGTTGAATGAAATGCACAGGCTGTATAAGGCACATCATACACCTGTTGTGAAAAAGAGCAGGAGTTGTAATGCTTGTTCGATGAACAATTTGTGTTTACCGTCGGCAACATCTTCGTCAGCATCGGAATATATTAAAAATCGCTTGAAAGGGGACAGTATATGAGAAAGCTCAGAAATACGCTTTATGTGATCACACCTGACAAATATCTGTCCCTTGACGGCGAAAATATAGTAATGCATAGCAAAGACGATACGCAAACACGTCTTCCTTTGCATAATGTCGAGGATATTGTGATATTCGGCGGCAGGGGAGCCAGTCCTGCATTGATGAATAAATGCACTGAAGATAATATCGGGCTTACATTTATGAGCCGCAGCGGAAAATTTCTTGCAAGAGCAGAGGGAGCAATCAGCGGAAATGTGTATCTGCGACGTGAACAGTTCAGAATAGCGGATGATGAGGCGAGAAGTCTTTCTGTAGCAAAGAATTTTATTATCGGAAAACTGTTTAACAGCCGCTATGTTATCGAAAGAGCAGTAAGAGATCATTCTTTACAAGTTGATGTTGATAAACTGAAAAACCGTTCCGACCTTCTTTCACAGGCTATAATCAAGTGTCAGAGCGTTTCTGATATTGATACTTTGCGTGGAATCGAGGGAGAATCTGCACAGCTCTACTTTTCGGTTTTTGACGAATTTATACTTCAGCAGAAAGATGAGTTCCGTTTTGTAACAAGAAGTAAACGACCGCCGCTTGATAACGTCAATGCTTTACTGTCTTTTTCGTATTCTGTTGCAACCGGTATGTGTACCTCTGCACTTGAAACTGTAGGGCTTGATCCTTACGTCGGGTTTATGCACACAGACCGCCCCGGCAGACGGTCACTTGCGCTTGATCTTGTAGAAGAATTCCGAGCGATAATGTGCGACAGATTTGTTATAAGTCTTATCAACAAGCGCATTATAAATAACGGCGATTTTGAGAAGAAGGAAGATGGCGCAGTATTATTAAGCGAAGACGGCAGAAAGGTCTTTTTGACGCATTGGCAGAACAGAAAACAGGATATTGTTATGCATCCGTTTTTAAAGGAAAAGGTTGAATGGGGCCTGCTTCCTTATATACAGGCACTTCTGCTTTCAAGATATATCCGAGGCGATCTGGATGAATATCCTATGTTGCTCTGGAGGTAGTTATGCTTCTGTTAATAACTTATGATGTAAACACCGAAACATCGGCTGGGAAAAGTCGACTTAGAAAAGTTGCAAAACAATGTATTAATTACGGTATCAGAGTTCAGAATTCGGTTTTTGAATGTGTTGTAGATTCAACTCAGGCACACGAACTGAAATTTAAACTCAAAGAACTTATTGATACAGAAAAAGACAGTCTTAGATTCTATAATCTTGGCGATAAATACTCAAATCGTATTGAGCATTACGGAGCTAAGTCTGCAATCAAGGTTGAAGAACCTTTGATTTTCTAAATTTGTGCGAATGTGTAGTGCGCAGAATTTTCCGTAGACATTCGCACACGATAATTTACTTATAAAGGAAATTATCAAAGCGCAAATTTAGTTATTAATGATTTTATTGAGGGAAAATGTCCGAAATGTGATATTTAGTTCCAAAATAAAGATAATCATTGTATAAATTTGCTGTCGCCCTCTTCACGAGGGCGTGGATTGAAATGATTATAATTATTGCCGGTAATATTAACCCTGTAGTCGCCCTCTTCACGAGGGCGTGGATTGAAATTTACAGTCCATCAGAAGCACATTATCAACGAATACGTCGCCCTCTTCACGAGGGCGTGGATTGAAATCTCCTTATAAATTATTATTCTTGAAAATGGCTGAGTCGCCCTCTTCACGAGGGCGTGGATTGAAATTTACTGCTCTATGCTATTATAGCATATAGTGCTGATTTAGTCAATGAGATTATATGAACAAATCCATATTTTCTTCCCTCAAACAGCGTATTGATGGGCTTTACCAGCTTTCGTGGTAGATGAATATATTGTCGAAACTCACTTTTTTTCTACCAACTTTTCTACCAAAATCGCTCTTTTTCGTTCTCTTTTTCTCGCTATCCATTTTTCGATATTATATTTTATAATGTTGACACTTGTGATTCACCCGTAGCTTTGGGTGTTTCGCTTTTCTTTTTTCTACCACCTGACTTTTTAGGTGAAGGCTTTTCTGCTGTTTTTGATGTAGACCTTACGCTTGCGGATTTCTTGTCCGCAGTCTTTTTTGCTGCCGACTTCTTTCGTGCCGGTTTCTTCTCAGGTGCAGGTTCAACAGTTTCAGCAGTGACTTTTTTCTGTTCTTCTGTTTCAGCTTCACCGCCAAGCACCCTTGCAATAGTCTCCGCAGAAATGACTTTAGCGTTATACTCCAAATGACTATAAAGATTCGCCGTAATTGTATAGTTGCTATGTCCGAGCCATTCCTGGATTGCTTTCATCGGAACATCATTCGCAAGCAATAAGCTCGCACATGAATGTCGCAAATCATGGAAACGCAGATGACGGAGTCCAGCTTTGGTAATGACATAGTGAAAACGGGTTGTCACATACTCAGGTGAGATTAACTTTCCGAAGTTGTCACGGCAGATGAAGCCTTCAAACTCCTTATCGAATGATTTACCGCTGATCTTCTTGAAGTGAGCTTCAAGCTCCTTCTTATCCAACAGCATCTTTTCGATGTGCGGTATCAGAGGGAGCGTTCTTCTTGTGGAATTGGTTTTCAGCCTGTTCTCCACATAGAGCTTTCTGTGACCGTCCTCGTCATAGTCACTGATAACCTTACGCTGAATGGTGATCGTCTTATTGGTGAAGTCGATAGCGTCCCACCGCAGACCAAGCACCTCGCTTCTACGCAGACCGTAGTAGGCTGCGATATGCACGATCAGCTCAAGTTTATCATTTTTGAATGTCTCGAACAGTGTATTCAGCTCGTCCTTATTATAAAAGGTAGCTTCATAACGATCTGCTCTCGGCACGACAAGTTTGTCCATAGGGTGTATCGGGATATATTCCATTTTAACAGCATACGCCAAAGCAGAGTGAATTGCAAGATAATACTGCTTTGCACAGCTACCCTTGCGCCCCTCATCGAGCTTGTGATTGAGGAACTCCTGAACGTGAGTATATCTCAGTGTGCCAAGAGTCAAATCGGGATAATGCTCATCGAGGTACTCTACAAAACGCTTGTTGGAATTCTTGTACGAATTGAATGTAGTACGGGCAAGGTTCGGTCTGACTGCTGTAAGCCACTCGTCGATATAGGCACTCAGCTTCATCTTTGCTTCGGGAGCAGATTCCGTCATAACTGCATACGGCACATCCACCGCAGATTTCGCTTTTGTCTTACCGATCGTTCCCGTTCTGAACTGCTCGTCAAACTCTGCCACGATCTGATCGACCGCTTCTTTCAGAGCCTTCTTTGTGCATTTCTCAGGAAGTTCCGTGTTCACCCATTTACGCTTACGCTTTCCTGCGCTGTCCTTGTAGTCAAAAACAACATACTGTTTTCCGTTCTTCACGGAAGTGATATACTTATAAGGCAGACTTGCTTTCATTATAATGATCCTCCTTCGATTTGAAAGCGGTAGAAGTCTGCTGTTGACTCTATCATTATAGCGCAGAACCAAATATAATGCAAGACTATGTGACCGCAATTCTCTGTTTTCGGCGCTGTGACCGGATTTTAACCGTTGTTTTTGTGCGCAATTAAGAAGTCGATCAAATCTGCTTTTAATATCCTGATATGCCGACCGATATGATCTATGCGCTTTATCTCTCCGTTGCTTATCATACCATATACTTTGGTAGGCCTGAACTTCAAAATCTCACATACTTCCTTTACAGTCAGAACTGGTGGATATTTACGCAGTTTGTTGGTTATATCCTTCTTATCTGCACTTATCGCCATAGATGATCCTCCTCTCAGGAGAAAAAGAAAACATAATAGCGTTGATGTTTCATATTCAGTTTTCAAGATACTGTAATACATCGTCTGTCGGTTATTTTTATGTCCAAAGATTGATGTACTGTTGGCAGCCCCTACTCCGAGGAGTAGTAGCTCCCGACGGCACATCAGCCGCCGAATAAAACAAGGAGGTGTGTGCGAAGCACCGTAGGCAGTACCCGAATTTCGGATACTCCCGACAGCATTTCAGCTATCGTCCTGCTCGATCAGGGGCAGGATGCCCTCTTTCTTTAACTGATGATAGATGAATATACGGCCCTGCTGCGTCCAATATGAATGGACTTTGGCAGTAAGATCACCATTCTTATCATAAACAGTGTGTGTCTTTGATTTCATATATCCTCTGTCTGCATATTTCTGATACGGAAGCCATACCTGTCCCTGCTTATACTGGATACCGTGTTCGTGAAGCCACTTGTTCAGCCATATTGCCGACTTGCCGTAGTCCTTCGCAATGGTACTTATGGGCATAAGCCCTTCGGAGTGCAGTACCATATCGCAATAGTCGGCTTTCGGCTTCATGACTTCTATCTGTTTCGCCTGAACAGCGGTTGTTTCAATCAGATTATTATTCTGCTGATTTGCAAGCTCCAGTTTCTGGTCTGCAATTTGTAACGCCCTCGCCATAACAGCATCGGGACTGTTCCATTGTCTTTCAAGGTTCAGGAAGTATTTGCGGCAGCGATTACCGATCTCGGTACGCTGTATCATACACAGCTCCTTTGCCATATCAATGGTCAGGTTATGGTCAATCTGTTTCTGCGGCATTGGTCTGCCATCTTCACGGTACACATTTTTGGTTACCGTGAAAAAGTCCGTATTTTCGATAAATCCGTATTCACGCATTCTGTCGAACCACATTGAATACTGCGTCCTGACATTCAGAACTTTATGAAGCTCCCGTCCGCTGACGGTACGCATATCGTTGTTGTATCTCACAGCGATTGAAATCTCATTCATATTAGAACACCCTCTCTCTTTCTTGTCGGTGTTTTTGTGTCTGTAAAAGAACTCCTGCAATTGACGGGAACGGAATCCGTCCCCGTCGCAGGAGCGACAGCATTGCTGTCTAATTGAAAATAGGAGAAATGGAACAAGCATATTCAGAGATGTTTTTGGCAGAACCCAAGCTGTAGCTCAGGCTCTCCCGACAGCATCTCTGCTGTCTTAGTGAAAGGAGTCTATATTATGCTTACCATAGATAGAGATAGAAGAATGTGAGCCTTTGGGAACGGCACAGCCTGAAAATGGACAAAGAAGCTGCGCCGTCCTCTCAGCTCTACATAACCCTTTCCAATGAAAAGAAAGGAGGAACTTGAGGGGCATTCGGTGTCTGCTCCGCCGAACCCCTTCACCTTACTACCGATAAATTTGCGTTTTTGGGAAAGATTTTCGCAAATTTCTTTCTTCAAAAAAGAAAAATCGGCATTATGCACATTTCTTAGCCGTTATTTTCGTGCAAGATGATATACTCTTTGAGTTTCTTTTTTGCAATTGTGATTTTGTATCTGACAATATCTATCGTAGTACCGTATCTGGTGGCGAGTTCCGTTAATGTGACCTTTTCTGTGCAGTAGAAATAGTCGATGATCACATTATATCCCTCCGGAAAATCGAGACGCAGTTTCTCCAAAGCGATGGGCAGATAGTCAAGCCGTGCGTCTTTTCTTCTCCTGTTCTCCTCAGCAAGCAAATTTATGGGGAGACTTGCAGGATCGGGTATCGCTTCAAGAACTCTGTCATAGTCGGTTGACTGCGCCATGAACTCCGCATCACGTTCTTCGAGGTACTTCTCCCTGCGGAGCATCTTGTTGTATTCCTTTTCTATTCTCTTTGGAATATCATCACCGAGGTGCATATAGATGAATCTCGCCATTACTTGCTGCCCTCCGTAATAGAGGTCAGCTTTGTAAGAGGCTTTGCCTTGATTTCAATCAGGCGCTTATTACAAGCTTCAAGCGTGTACTTTTCACTGAATGCACAGCCGTCAAGATAGTTTCTGATGATATGAGCTGCCAGACCGTTGTAACCATAAGTACCCGGAATAACATTGTCAGACTTGGAAAACAAATACTCGCGCCGGAGAGGGTGAAGCCTGAGTGCGATACATACGGCACAGAGGTATTTCTGCCCGATCTGACGGGTATTTTTCAGATAACGAGAAATAGAGCCTTTTCCGATGCCTGTCATTCGGGCAAACATATCATAGCTGATGTTGTACTCTTTCAGGTAACGGGCAAGTGCATCACCAAAGGTGTCTGCGTCGATCATAAGGGAGTTTTTCGTACCATACACGAACACCTTATAATCGAGAGGTTCTTCAATTTCGCTGAATAAAGCGATACGAGGAATCAGAATATTACTACTCATAAGAAATCTCCGTCCTTTCCGTCGGACGGAGATACTCAAATGAACATAGTTATCCTGCCATTCGGTATAATCCGTCCGACAATCAAACATTACTCGTTCATTTGATCGCTCATTATTCAGTTGTCCATACAGTGATCGAGTAACCCTATCGCGCATTTAGGTTCACCGTATAGAGAATTAGTCCTATGATGGACTGCGTACCCTATCATTATAAACCATAAGCTGCGAAAAAGCCAGTAGTCAGGCGTTCCCGAATGGGAACGGTCACATATTCAAAAGCACCGTATTTCGCCGTTTTCTGATAGCCGACCTACACTCCTCCCATAAACCGCAAGATGATAAAAGCATAGATTTATTAAGGCTTTTTTATCCTTTTTGATAATATTCCAAACGGGAACGATTTCACCTACTTTTCATCTTACAAGGCGAAGTTTCATCATTCTATCACAAACAGGCATAGAAAAAACGGTCTGATCTGCTCAGACCGCCTTTAAGCTGTATGCAATGGGCATACAATCTCAGCATTTGTTACAGCAAAGAAGAAATCCGCAAGGCAATCATTGCAGACTATCATCTATTGTTATTGTCCGGTACACAGCTATCACCTCCATTTTAATCGAAATATCCGATCTGTTCTGTATGGTACTGCATAGGAACAAACAAAAGCCGAGTTTGTATGCTTGTCTGATATATATTACACCGGATAACCGGATATAATCAGTAATTATAAGAAAAGAGCCGTTCCCCAACAGCTCTCTCGTCAAATGGTTACTTTGAACCCATTGGGATCAAAGTCTGTCATAATGGAAGGAGCGCTCATTCACCGATAATATCTTCATCAGTAAGTTTGATCTCTCCATTTTCCTTTTCATATTCCTTTATTGCATCCTTCACAAGCGTTTCAATCATGTTGTTAATGGAGCGATTCTGCGATTCAGCGATCTTCTTAATCTTTGCGTGGTCAATCAGAGCCAGTCGAAGCGTAAACGATGTTTTTATAATAGCCATAGCGATACCTCACTTTCACTATTATCATACCACTTTAGCTTTCTTTTGTATGCAGTCACATTGACACCACATTGATACCATGTTATACTTAGTATATACTGTTTTCAAAGGAGTATGAGCGATATGCTGAGTATCTACACCGTTAGTTTTTTCGGGCATCGAAGCATCGAGCGAGTATCAGAAATAGAGAACGCTCTTGATAAACTCTTGTACGACCTTATCAGGCAGAAGGAGTATATCGACTTTCTCATAGGAAGGGACGGAGAATTTGACCTTCTTGCTTCTGCTGCCATTAAAAGAGCTGTCCGTCAGTACGGATATGGTAATACTCATTTTACGCTGGTTCTGCCATATATGAAAGCAGAATACCGTGACAATGAACAGGAATATCTCGGCTACTATGATGAAGTCGAGATATGTGCGGAGTCCGCAAATGCTCACCCGAAGTCAGCTATTCAGATCAGGAACAGAAATCTTGTAGACCGATCAGATCTTATAGTCTGCTGTATTCAGCGTAACAGCGGCGGAGCTTACAAGACGATGCAGTATGCTGAAAAGCAAGGGAAACACATCATAAACCTTGGAGATAACTGAAAAAGGACGGCATAGCCGTCCTTCGGAAGCACATATATTACCACAGCTTTATGGTGTAAGGGAGTATTTTTTTACATACTTATTGACATCTACGCCGCTTTCCATATACTTCAGCAGTATCTCCGCACAGGCACGGGCATCGCTGTCCGCCTGATGATGATTCAGGGCGATACCGTAGTGATCGCACATTACATTGAGGTTATGCTTCATATCAGGAAGAACACGCCTGCCGATCTGGACCGTACACAGGTATTCCGCAGACGGTTTCCATTTGATACCGTAACTCCGCAGACACGCACGGAGGACGCTCATATCAAATACAGCATTATGGGCAACAAGGATACCCTTGCTCATGATCGGCTCTATCTTCTTCCAAAGCTCTGCGAAATTCGGAGCGCCCTTGACTTTCTCAGCATCTATGCCCGTGAGCTGCGTATTGAAATAATCGAAGTGTGTTTCGGGATCAACGAGCGAAAAGTAATTTGCCGCAATCTTGTTATCCCTGACCGCAGTAATGCCTATCGCACTCATACGGTCATTTGCGTGATTGGGCGTTTCAACGTCGAATACGATATAGACTGCCATGATACATCACTCCTTTTGCATCAGCTCTTAGGATAATTATACCATACCGCCGGAAAAAGGTCAATCGGCAGGAAAAGAAAAACAGCCGACATCGCTGCCGACTGCCTACCTTTTATGCACCTGTTTTCTCAAAGCCATTCAATAGCTGTTTATCTGAGAACTTGGACAGCTTGCCATCTGTCCATTCTATAAAAACATTGTCCATCTCGTCTATGTAAATAATCGTCGCCGTCGAGCCGACAGGATAATCGCTGGTGACTGTATCTGTCATCTTGATCTTAGCACCGACTGTAATTGAATCCATCATAGTAATAACCTCCTACTGATTTCACACACTTGCTCTATTATACTACAATGGAGTTTGAGTGTCAAGAATCAGGAGGTTTATTCATCGGGCTGCACAAAAGCTGTGCAGCTCTTTTTCTATTTCAATATCTTCTTTATCTGTTCATCACTTGCATGGGGCAGAACCTTCCGCAGATGTTCAAAGATAAGCTGATAGGATTCTTCCGGCTCTCGCTGATAGACTTTATCGGTAAAGGCGGCTCCCATAAATTTTTCGGGAGTTGAGTATTCAGCTACGCCCCAACCGTAGTGTTGCCCGTGCTTGTCGGTCATGTATATGAAGTTGCTTGTGATCACATAGCATTGCTCCTGCAATCTTGTGATAGAGGTATCAAAACCTTTATTGCCGCCCTTGCGGTAATCTCCGAGCTGTTTGAGTTCTTTGGATATAACGGGAGCATGACTGTCAAGCAGATCATACAGCACCTTGTCAGTATGTTTTGCAAGCCCTTCATCATACCTTGCATCGAAATCATAACCGTCACGACGATAGTTTGCAAAGTCCGGAAACCAATCACGGCTGATGTATACCGCCTTGTGTTCAAAAAACTTTCCATAGGCACAGCCTGTTTTCTGTATGACCGGACCTTTCCAGTCCCAAGCATCCCACTGTGCGCTGTCGGAATAATACCAATGCTCAGGAGCTATATGCTCCTCTATGGAAAAGCCCTCGATACTGTTTCGGAAGAACGGCAGAAACCCGTACTTGTTTATCGCTTTTATTAGGTCAGCCTCAGACCTGATCGTGAACCGCATACCTGCCATAAATCTCAGCCCCTTTTCCTCATTATATCACGGTATATCTTTGAGTGTCAAGCTTTGAGGGAAAGTAGTTATTGGGATGCAGGATAGTTCTCCCTATTTTTATAGTATAGTCAATTGTAAACTTTTTGTGAACATTTCGATTTTTCTTTCCCAAAAATCCGAAAATGTCGGTAGTAAGGTGAAGGGGTATGTTTGCTCAGTCGCACAGCTCCAATTCCTGAGCAAAGCAGGAAAAATCCGAGAGCCGCAGGTTCAATTTGAAAAACGCTCGATCAGGGCGGTTTCAAAATTAGCAAGCACGGCATTGATGCACTACAAATTGAGATTTGAGTGACTTTCAATGCAGATGCTTGTCAGAGGGCTTCCGCCCCTAAAACCCTGAAAAGAAAGGAGAGAGAATGAAAGATAAAATAAAGAGAACACGGAGCGTTCAGGTACGGTTGACACAGGAAGAATACGACTTCCTTGAGCAGAAGTTCAGGCTCAGCGGTTATAAGTCTAAAAGTGAGTTTATGCGTATCGCATTCTTTGATACACTTATCGTGAAATTCAGCACCGAGGATATGCAGGAATTGTTACGGCTTGTCCGCAGTATTTCCAACAATGTGAATCAGATAGCGGTTCGTGTGAACAGTACCGACAAGGTTTACCGTGAGGATATGGATAATATCAAGGACGGAGTTGAGAAGATATGGCAACAACTAAGATATTTCCAATCACAGCTACGGTCGGTTCAGCAATAGCCTACATTGCTGCCGCCGCCAAGACCGATAACGGCAGACTGATCAGCACCTTTATGTGCAGTCGTGAACCCAGCATGGCTGCCAAAGAATTTGCCGAAGTCACAGCAACAGGCACAGGCAGAAGCACCGTCCTTGCCCAGCACTTCATCATGGCATTCAAGCCTGGGGAAGTAACTCCCGAAAGAGCTATGGAGATCGGCAAGGAAATGTGCGAGAAGTATCTGAAAGAACAGTACCAATACTACCTCGCAGTCCATACCGATAAAGGTCATGTTCATATCCACTGTATTTTCAATAATACGAACCTCATCAACGGGCTTACTTTCGAGACATTGGAGAACCGCAGATTTACAGAGAAAGACAGGTCATACAACAAGCTCCGCACCCTTGCAGACGAGGTATGCAGGCGGCATCATCTCTCCGTAGTCGAACACCCCGAAATGGGTAAAGGCAAGAGTCATTGGGAGTGGGATATGAACCGTCAGGGACTATCGTGGAAAGCCAAGCTGAAATACACGATAGATCAGGTTATCAAGGTCAGCGAGGACTTCGATGATTTTCTCAGAAAATGCGCCGATTTCAGTGTGCTTGTCGAGTACAATCCCGACCATAAGATCGACCTGAAATTTATGCTTGCGGAGCAAAAGGAACGCAATCCGAGAGCCAAGTTTACACGCGCCCGAACACTCGGCTGGTTCTACGAGACAAAGCAGATCAGGCAGCGTATCGAGCAGAACAAGGGCGTTATGATCTATGTGCCGAGGTCAAAGATCAGAGTTAACACGAAGAAGCCCCTGAACAAGTTTATTCAGGACGCTATCGACCGTGGCAATATGAAGCTCGCCAGTATCGCAAAGAATGTGATCGCTGAGTATGGTATCGAGCCTGAAAATCTCCGCAGTGAAGCTATCTCGACCTATGCTCACAGCCGAACACTTCTCTCCGAGCTGAACACCATGAACACGGAGATAGACGATCTCAAGTATAAGCTGAAAGTTTTGCGGCAGTACCGCAAATTCAAAGGGTGCGCCGAGGAACTGAAAACACTCAGCGGTCTGGCTGCGAAGAAGTACCGCAAAGACCACAGCTATGACCTGAACGAATACGGGAAAGTCCGCGCTCAGGTGTTGGAGCTTTACCCGTCCGGTCATATCCCGACCGTGGAGAGCTTGGAGCAAAAAATAAACGCCCTTATGCAAGGGCGTTCACAGAAAGATATGCAGTTTCGTGAGGAAGATAAACGGGCGCGTGACCTTGCCGACGCACAGCGTACCATTGAGGAATTTCTCCGTCAGGAACGCAGCGAGCAGCAGCAAGATCGCAAGCGTAAAAAGAATGGGGATTTAGAGTGATTAAATGTTAAATAGAATCTTAGCACATTCTGGGCAAAAGCAGTAACCCTTTTTTTCATTCAAGCGAAAGTCATATATTTCTTTGCAATAAGTTACGATTTCATTGCACTCATTGCACCGAACTATAACACAATCCAAAATAGAGCTATTATACAGTTCTTGAGGAATAGCCTTGTATAAATCTCCATATTCGATACTACCATCTTTTGACGATTTATAAGATACTCGTTTTTTAATCAGATTCATTTTGCTTCTTCTCCTTTTGCAACTCTTTGAAAGTCTCCAACGCCGTGAGTAATAGCTTATTCACGCTCATACCGAGCGATTCCGCATAAGCCTTGATCGCATCACGCTCCTCGGCGGACACATACAGCTTCAGCGTTTTGTAATTCGCTTTGGCATACTGAGCGTTTGAGGATATTTTCTTGGAACGAGCCTGCTTCTGCTGGCATTCCTTACAATACTTCTGAGAGCCAGCCGTCACCTTATAAGGCTTTCCACAGATAGAGCAGACCTGTTCGCTGCCGATCGCAACAGCTTCTCCGGCTTGCTTCTTCTCCTTGTATGCCCTGTTCCGCATGACCTGAGCCTTGTCACGGCAGTAGATGCAGTATTTCGCTCTGCTTGACGGAGACTCAAACTCCATTCCGCAGATCTGGCAAGTGTGCTTATACATCAGATCACCCCTTGATCGGTTATTACAGCTATTCTATCACATTAGTGGGGATATGTCAAGTATAATCGAAAATATAGTGAAGCTGCACTGGGGAAATCAGATAATTTGCTGCGCATTGCCGAAATTCAAAAACTTCTGAAAATTATACTTGACAATAGGGATATTGCATAGTATAATAAAAGCACAACAGGAACACGAAACACCACAGACCACGAAAGGAAGGTAAATCCTATGTTAAACAAGTTCATGGTAGCCGGCAGACTGACTGCCGATCCCGAAATCAAGACCGTTGGCGATAACCGCCTCTGCAAGTTCACCATTGCCTGCGAACGCCCGAAGCGTAAGGGCGAGGAGAAGGCACAGACAGACTTCTTCGACTGCACCGCATGGAATCGCAACGCTGATGTGGTAGTCGATTGGTTCGGCAAGGGCGATATGGTAACGCTTGTCGGTGCAGTCCACATCAACCGCTATGAAAAGGACGGTCAGAAGCGTTCGGCTATCGAGGTCAAGGTCGAGGAGATCCACTTCTCAGGCGGTAAGAAGAAGCAGGAGAACACCACACCGACCGATAACGGCAACCCATACGCAGGAACAGAGGACGATCCGCTGTTCTGAGCCAAAATCACAGGAGGATAAGAAAATGGAAACGACTATCATCGCAATCAGCAATCAGAAAGGCGGAGTCGGCAAATCGACCACAGCCTATAATCTCGGAGCTTGCCTTGCCCTGAAACACGATAAGAAGGTGCTTCTCATCGACTTCGATCCGCAGGCAAATCTCTCCGAGTACCTGAAATACGAGCCGGACGGCAACCCGACCATGACACAGCTTATCATGTCATTCTACGCAGGAACTCCCGTGACCGCCGAGACAGCTCAGAAAGCTATCCGCCACAGCGAAGCCGCAGGAGTGGACTACATTCCCGCCGACATTAACCTCGCCAATGCGGAAACGCTCATGGTCACGATGATCTCAAAGGAGCATATTCTCCGCAGGATACTCACGGAAGATGTGATCGGAGCGTATGACTTCGTGCTGATCGACTGCCTGCCGTCCCTCGGAACGCTCCTTATCAATGCTCTCACCGCTGCGGACAGAGTGCTGATACCCGTGCAGACACAGAAGTTCAGTATGGACGGCTTGCAGTCCCTCGAAGCACTTACACAGCTTGTCAAAGCGAACACCAACCCGAAGCTGAACCTCATCGGAGTGCTGCCGACTATGGTTGACCGCACAAAGGTCAGCAGAACGGCGATCGAAACACTCAACGAGAAGTACGGCGAAATGCTGTTCAGGACAAGCATCAGCAAGTCCATTGAAGCGGCGAAAAGCTCCGAGAACGGCACACCGCTTTGTCTCACAGGTCACAAGTTAGGTCAGGAATATGATGAATTGGCTCAGGAGGTGCTTTCAAGATGTTAAATATCCCCGAACTCGCAATGAACCCCAACCGCAAGGTCACTACCAAATGCTACGGCGAAGTCAAGGTGTGGGACGACCGTGAAGAAGCACAGGCTTATTTCCTTGAAGCGATGATGAACAGCGACGGCGCAGAGCATGACCGCTACTCCGGCATCTACATTCAGCTCCAGAACGGGCTTGACTACTGCACCGATGAAGATGATGACGAGGAGGACGAGTCATGAAGCCCTTTGACACCGACAAAATGCCGTGGCTTTTCACTCCCCACGGCGATGGTGAGCTGAACGAGTATTTCAGCACCGACCACAGCAAGATCATCGCAGAGACTTCAAAGGAAGTGCTTGCAAGCCTTTCCGAGAGCCGTGACAGGCTCTCAGGAAAGCTCTGCTACGAATTTCACTACAATCAGCGCAGATATAAATACACGCTCCTGCGGTTTGCGGATATGATCGTCCGTGCCGATGTTTCGATCAAGAAGCTGAAAAAGCGAATCATGGAGCTTGATATTGACAACCGTGAGCTTCGCAAACAGCTTGCGGACATGGAAAGGAAGATGAAACGATGAATACACCGCAGTTTGACCTGGGAACAATGCTCTCCGCACCGCAGACCGCTATTCAGCAGATACCGTGCGATCAGCTTCACCCCTACCACAACCACAAGTTTGAGCTGTATTCGGGCGAACGCCTTGAGGATATGGTCGCCAGCATCAAGGAAAATGGTGTGTTGTCTCCGATCATCGTACAGCCTATCGAGGGCGGTTATGAGATCCTGATCGGTCACAACCGCTGGAACGCTTCAAAACTCGCAGGACTGCCCACCGTGCCAGCTATCGTCAAGACGGGTTTGACCGAGGACGAGGCAGAGATGTATGTCATCGAAAGCAACCTTATCCAAAGGTCATTTTCAGACCTGAAAATATCTGAACAAGCGGCTGTTGTCGCAAGCAGACACAGTAAGATGTTCTCACCGGGCAAGCGTAATGATATTATCCGTGAGTTGACACTTCTTGAAAATCCCAATGCCGAGATCAGTGGCGACACAACCTTGAATCCAGTGGGTTCAAAGTTAGACACAAGCGAGAGTGTCGGCAAGGAGTACGGCGTGAGCAAAGGCTCTGTTGTCCGCCTTATCCGCATCAACAAGCTGATCGATGAGCTGAAAGCCCTTGTGGACAGCGGAGATATTGCTATCAGAACAGGTGTGGAGCTTTCTTTCCTGTCGGAAGATACGCAGGCTGTTGTTGCCGAGTGTGCTGTTGAAGATAAGATCGACTATAAAATCGCCAAGATGCTCCGTGCATCAGCCGAAAGCGACGGATATATCGACCGTTATACTGTTCACAGTATCATCTACGGTGATGATAGTGAGCAGACACCGAAGCCCAAAAGTGTGAAAATCAGCAACTACGCCTATACCAAGTATTTCGCAGAGGGTACAAAACCAAAAGAGATCACTGAAACTATCGAAAAAGCGTTAGAATTCTATTTTAAGAACAATACCTGAAATATAAAGGAGAGTAATCATCATGAAAAAGATTATTACAGCGTTATTCTGCACCGCACTTGCACTAAGCTCAGGCTTTACAGCATCCGCTGCCGAAGCCCCCGACCGTGAAAGTCTTGAAACCGCCATTTGGGAAGATCTCTGGAACGGCAAGGGCGATAACGGGCTTGATTATCCCGAAGCATCGTACAAGCATCATCTGCTTGACAAGTGGCTTGACGAGAACTACGGCACGGGAGCTTACAACTGGAACGATATAGGAGAGGTCACACACGGCTATCGCAAATACTACCGCAGTCTTATTGACGGCTGGGACTTTGAGGACGATAATGACGGTGGCTGGACAATCGAGACTGAGGACAACCTTTACAGCTTCACGCTTCAGGGCGGCAACTGGCAGATGATCGACAAGAACGGCAATACCGTGGACAGCTTTCCTCCGTTCAGTACGCTGAAAGACGAACCCGACGAAAGCACAGGCGGTTATGAGATAAACGATAAGGGCGAGGACAGTCCGAGAGTGATCGGAGAGGTCGCAGGAGGAACGGAAAAGGCTTCTGAGGGCGGTTCTTCCGCAGAGGGTAACGATACCCCCGACGCTCCGACAAGCGGTTCTGAGGGCAATTCTGCGCAATCCGGAGCCAATCTTCTGCCTGTTGTTGCAGGAGTTGCAGCTCTCGCAGGAGTCGGTGGTGCAGCGTATTACTTCACACGGAAACGGAAGTGATCACATGATCTTCAAAAGCAAACAGGAAGTCAGCGGCTCACCCTTGTGGGCTGTTGACACCGACACGCAGACGGTCACGCATATCAACCCCAAGACGGGCAAAACGGAGCGTTATGTATTTCACACCGACCACATCAGGTACTATCTGCACCACATAGAGGATATGCGGCCCGACCTCTTGCAGGCAATCGTGGACAAGGGCGAGATATACAAGCACCTTGACGAGCTTGATACAAAGGTCACGGACGCTGTAAACCGTCAGACCGAGCTTCTTATGCAGTCGAGCCGTGAATTTCAGGTAGCCAAAGAGATCGGTGCTGTCAATCTTGTCGGCTCTATCGGCAATATGCTCCGTATGCAGGCGCAGAGAGCTGTCAATGAAGCTATGATTTATTTATGGAAGGACGAGGAATAATGTTTTGTGCGAACTGTTACAAAGAGATACCCGCAGGCAAGAGCTATTACAGGCATCAGGACACCAATCAGCCTTACTGCTCTCTGGACTGTCTGAACGACCACATGATCTACACCCACACGATCACGCTTGAAACGAGCGAGGGAAGCGAAAGCACCGAGGAACAGGACGATGACGAGTGAGGAATACGTTGAGGAACTGCACCGGAACGGAGTGAAGCTCATAAAAAACGACGGCTCTCATAGTGAGATACCGTCGGACTTCCTGAAACGAGCCACCGAGCTTTGCAGTCAGCTCACGTGCAGCTCGATCAGCTATGATATTTTTGATCCGCAGGACAGCGAGCATACAAAGCTCAGAGTGCTGGAATGTGGGTATGCGGAATAAGAAACGGATAGCCGTCTGTTGAGGACGGTTATCCGTGTTTGATGGATTTAGGTTTCTATATTCTTTGCTTTTTCCTCTAATATCGCTTGTAAATCTGAATACATTTCATATTCTCTATGAAGCCATAATGATAAATAAATATAAAGTCCCAAAGCGATAATACCTACTGGAATTACAAGCCAAAGCCATTCTGATTCAAAGAAGGAATGAATCACTTCTATATCATTAAATTTTGCGGATATAATTACACCCAAAATGAAACCTATAAGAGCATTCGGTGTATCATGGGCACAATCAATATTTGTGGCTCTAAGCTTATAGAAGTGACGTAAATTGCTATAATACGTTTTGATATTATTGTTACTAATCTTGAATTTATCAATGTTTTCTTCTAACTCTTGAAGCACAAGAGCTTCCCACTCATTAAAATTTGAGATTTTAATGTTATTCTTTTCGTATTTTTGATATTGACATAATTTTCTATATATTTCGAGATGTTTTTTTATATCGAGGGCATCACCTATAAAAGATTCCGCATTGCTTTTTGCCTTTTTATTCTTTATCCATCCAAGAATATAATTAACCATATTGTATTTCTCCAATTCAAGCAAAGTTTTTTATATTATACCACCGAGACTCGAAAAAGTCAATCTGTAAACCTTTTGCAAACCAAAATCCGTTGCAATATACCGCCATTTGTGCTATAATCAGGATATAGAGCAGATCGGAGGTGAACTGCAATGGATAACGAAAACGAAGAATTAGTAAACCGTGCATTATACAAGCGTATCAAGTCAATGAACCGTACTGAAATGTAGAGTTTTGTCAGAAACGTCTATCAGCAGAGCTATGAGAAAGCCAAGCAAGAAACGCACCCCATTGATTATGATAGCTTACGAGCCGACCTGAGCAAGATCAAAGGCATCGGAGAAAGTCGGCTTAACGAGATAATGACGGTCATAGATAACCATATTAAGATCAATGACAACTCATAGGAGGGATTTCTTTGACCGTTGATACCAAAGAGGTAGTTACTACTATCGCTTATATGATAGGTGTCCGAATGTCGGCGCTGAAAACCAGTTACGGCGAGTGTGCCGAGCTGATCGAGAAGCTCCAAGCCGATAAGGACGCTACCACCATAAGATATTTATGTAAGCTCCGAACCGTACTGATGCAGAAGTTCAAAAAGACCGATGATCTGATGCGGTATGAGCTGAAAAACCTGCATAACATCGAATGGTATGACCACGATAACATCAAGCAGCTTGAAAAATGGGGATTTACCATTGTTCAGGCGAATTACCGTTCAGAGAAGTATATGCAGGATTTCACAAGGCTCATCAATGAAAACATTGATAAATGCTCCCGTCTGTTCTATGACTGGCTGAATTGGGAGTATATCCGAGACTTGTTCTTTGTCCCGAAGTACAACAAGAACGGAGTGATGAAAGACGAGTTCAATAAATACATGGCGAACATCGAGCATTACCCGTTTCATATGTATATTCACTGGCAGCCTGCCGAAGTCGGGAGCATCGTCTATTCCGACCGTAAGTTCCTGAAGATCATCTACGGTCAGCATAATGACAGCTTCACCGACTATACGAAATATCGGGACGCAGACGATGAGACACGAAACAATATATATAATTTTATCGACAGCGCCGAGAAAACTGCTATCGCCGTCGATTGTGAGAACTCCAACCCATACAAGCTGTATAGTGTGCTGAAAGGCTTAAATCAAGATGAACTTGCCAAGATCGAGAAAATTACGCTCTATGACGATCCGAACACTACCGCAGGCTGGGATTGGCTCTCAAAATTCACGCAGATACCCGTTGAGCATATAGAGATCGACCGAGTGACCGACAGAAAGTCCCTGGTCGATGTGCGAATGACTGCAAGCGTAGTCACGGACTTCTACCGTGACGGAATAACATCATTTATCATTGTGTCGAGTGATTCCGACTTTTGGGGACTCATCGAGAGCCTGCCGAAAGCAAAGTTTCTCGTTATGTACGAATACGAGAAGATCGGAACGGCGATCAAGAACGCCCTCGCACAGCACGACATCTATTATTGTGCCATAGATGATTTCTGCACCGCAGGCACGGAGGAGCTGAAACGTGCCGTCCTCTTTGCGGAGCTTGAAAAGCATTTGCCTTCACTCATCGGAGAGAACCCTCTGGACCTTACCCACAAGATATACGAAGCAACAAGAGTGACCGCTACCATGAAGGAAATGGAGAATTTCTGCAATCGGTATGTCAAGACGTTGAAGCTGAAAATATCCGAGGGTAAATTCGTGATAGAAATTCAGATATGACGGAAAAAGGACGGTTCAGGCGAGCCGTCCTTTCGTTATGGGGAACTTTGAATCCAGTGGGATCAAAGTCTGTTGCAGTTATCAGGATTATTATATCCACCGCTATATATAAACTTGATCTTTTCCTGCAATTCTTCGCTGAAATCGCTGAGGTCATCAAGTGTGATCGCACCCTCATGAAGCAGATCGAGGATATTGTCTATGACCTTAGAACGTGAATTGGTCACGACCACGCCCGTATCTCTCTTATCGTCCCTGATACGCTTTTCAAGCTCCCAAAATCTTTCCGAGGGCAGCTTGTCGGAGCTTAACAGCTCAATATACTCCTTACAGAGCTTTTCCATGTAGCCTTCCTGCCAGTCAGCGATCTTGCTTTTGTAGAGTTTCCAATCGCTCTCAGGGTATCCGAATTGATTCATTGCAATTGCTCCTTATCGCCTAAATTAAGTTGTTTTCAATCAATGTAAACATACGGTTATGCACATCTATGTTGATTTGTTTCATAAGCTCATTGTTAAGTATCTCGCCATTTGAACAAGCCTGTTTGAACCGTCCTGATAGAAGATATTCAGCAATATCATCACCATAAGGTGCATCAAGCTTGATCGCAGGCTGCCATTCATGAATACTTGCGCCGTAATAAGCAAAGCCAAGCATATAATCCTGTTCCTGCTGCGTGAGCTTTTTTTCATGGGCAATCCATTCATCTTTACCCATACGCATATATTTTGTGAAAGGAAGATAGAAGTCGAGTTTAGTTCTGATCTCAAACAGCATTTCACGATATATGCAAAGATCAAGTTTTTTGTGTTCCGTATGATATTGTTCCCAGCATTCTACTTCACGGTAGCAGACAAGCGTTAAGATATAGGCGATTTTTCGGTTTGACATTAACTGCATTGTTATTGCTCCTTGAAATGGTTATTCCTCAAACAGTGCTGTTCTCCGTTCATTCAGCCAAGCGATGAAGCCAATCCACGGTGCAAAGTTATCCGGAATATTCCTGATAGAATTGCCGTCACGGTACAGCGGCACCTGGGTTATATCCTTGATCTTTCCCGACATCAGGTCTTGCAAGGTCTGCATTCGCAGCTCATCGCTCATCTGCACGATCTTATCGTCAACTGCTTCACGGAGCTTGTCTATATCAGCCCTTGTCTTTACACCAAGTTCCTCTAATACCGGAAGGTAGTGTTTATCATAGGTTTCGGGGGCTTTCTTTGTATCAGGCTTATCAATGGGGAGCTTTATCGTATCAAGTTTGTTTCTCAGTACATCTTTTTTCATATTTTTCTCCGTTACTCTTTATCCGGCTGCTGTCCGTCATGTGCCTTCCACGCACATTCGGTGAGCTTCATATCGGTAAATACCGCCTTGAAGCTCGATTCTTCGGGACTGCAAGCATATACACCGAAGCGTATCCTGCCTTTGCTCTCCCACATATGGCACACACGCATCTGCGAGAAGTTCACACCGTCATAGGAACATTCGATACAGTAATCGTCCTCACGGCGGCTGAAACGATACCACATGGTCTTGACATTTGCAGGGATAGCCGTTGTTGCCCAATCGGAGTAGCCGTGATTGGTAACGACCGAGCCTAAATGCTGGAACTCCTCATTCTCATATTCGACCGATGCTTTCAGCCAGTTCTCCGAATCAAGATACATCACGATACCGCACTGATCGAAGCGGTGGTGGCTGTCGGTGAAATTGGTTTTCACTATGAAAGAGAAGTATTTTTCATCTGTCTCCGCTTGCAGAACGGGAGCGTTATCGTTGCGGAAATGATAGTACGTTCGCTGCCACAGGTCTGTATGCGGCTCGGTCACGATCTCAATGCGTTCATCGCTGATATCAGAGCTTTTCGGCGCTCTTGTCCATTTCATATTCTCGGTCATTGCTGTTCCTCCGTAAAAATTCAATCGTGCTTTTTATACTTGATTGTCGGCATTTGCTTAATCTTACCACCGATTTTTACACGCTCAAGGCAGAATACCATATCAGATGTCCTTTGAAAATACCCTATGGACTTTAACCAGCTCATTCCGCATTTGCAATGCTTTAAGCCTATAAACTGCTGCTTCATTTTTCTACCGCATTCAGGGCATATTCTGTCAGCCATATTTCCTCACTCCACAAATCATAAATCTCTGAGGACTTCCGCAAACTCCTCAAGATTATATGCTCCGTCAATAGAGTTGTGGTCAAAGGTCATATAGTATTTGAACATTCTACCTGCCTGTGCCGCCCATGTCTTACCGAGTTTCAACTTAGTACGGCTATCACCATTGTCACGGTCATCGCCTTTCGCTTCAACGAGGATAATCTTTCCGGACTTCATCATCACAATGAAATCGGGATAGTGATTGATAAAAGCATTGATACGGAAACCCTTTTTCTCTATGATCCTATGCCACCAAAGCACACCATCACAGCCGGCTATTACATCAAGCGTTCTTCTCTCAAAGCCGTTCATGTGATCCCATTCGGCTTCATACAGAGATTTCGGTACTTTATCCGTTGATTCGGACGGAGTTATCACCATAGGAAAAGCGTATGTAGCATCAGTAAATACACGGTCACGCTCAATAAGATCGTAGAAACGCTCCTGCATATACGCTTCACGCAGGGACTTGATTTTTTCTTTAATGCGGTTAGCATAAGTGAAATACGATGTTTCAAGTGCTGCCAGCTCATCTTCGGTCATATTTGCAATGATACGGCGGACATAGGCTTCAACTTCCGAGGTGCTGAAAGTATTGTCACGGTTGATCTCATGGCAGATGCGCTTTGTGCAGCTCTCAATCTTCTCCTCCGGTGCCATTTTAGCAAACAGCTTGCGGAGATACTCATCTTCGAGGGTAGACAGTTTCTTATACTTCGGAACGGCTTCACCCTGGCTCTCGACATCTATCTCAAACATTTCGCCTGTTGACAGGCTAAAGCTGACAGATGCGTCCTGTTCGCTCAGTGAAAATCCTTTCAACAAACTTTCCTTTGTAAGCAGAGCTGTATTGCCTCCGAAAAGATCTGGAACAGATTCAATACAGAATTGCGGTATTTTCAAAGTCTGCACTTGTTCAGCGAATTGTTCCTGAATACGATATTGTTTTAGCATCTCACCGAGTTCACCACCGATCCATACACTTTCTTCTTTGTTTTCTTCTTCGTATTGTTCTGCTGTTTCCTCCGCCTGCGAGATCATCTCCTCAACGGACGGCGGAGCTGTTTTTACTACTTCTGTATAAAGCGCGGGCTCGACAGGAGTATGAATATCCGAGAAATCATCTTCTGCTTCAAGTTCCGATTCCGGAATAAACGGCATGGTAGTCTGTGCCGGCTGAGGTGTAGGAACAGGCGACTCCGGTTCGGTCATGGGCAACGCTTCACCAACACGGTAATCCTTGCGTGAGAAGCCTGCATTATTCAAGCCTACCACAATGCTGTCAAGGGTATCATGAAACGCATTGGAACAAGTCAGCACAAATGAGCTGTTCAGCAACTTAGCACCATGTTTACGGGCATAAGGCTGACGGAGTATTCTGCCAAGTATCTGCTCCACATCGACCTTAGACGTTTTATTGGCGAGACTTGCGAGGACATACGCAAACGGACAGTCCCAGCCCTCTTTCAGAGCATTGACCGTAATGATATAGCGTATCGGGCAATCACGGCTCATAAGGTTTGTTTTGCCGAGATCATTGACCTTTGAAGTTTTTATTGCTATCTGTTCTTCGGGGATGCCTCTGCCGAGAAGTATCTCCTTTACCTTATCGAAAGTGTCATTATCATTGTTGTTCTTCGGCTGTGCCTGGAAAAGCACGATAGGACGGATATATGCGCCGGTGCGTTCTTCTTCCTCGATAGCCTGCTGTTCCAGTATTCCGCGCAGGTGGATAGCATCGTCGATAACGCTGTCTCTGGAAGTGCGGTTATACACTATAACGGGCAGCTTGACCATGTTTTCCTTTTTGAGTTTTCTGGCATCAACATACGAAATGATATTGCTGTTTTTGCGAGGAGTTGCCGTCAGATCGAGAACGAATGACGGGTTGAGGTTATTCAGCATTTCCACGCTGAGGTCTGAACCTGCGTTGTGGCTCTCGTCAACGATAACAACGGGCGAGAGGTGACGCAGGGCTTGTATCAATGCAGTATCGGGGGTATCGGCAAGCAGTTCCGACTCGTCCTTGAAATAGTCGGCAAAGTTTTTGAGATTGCCGTTTTCCTGATAAACCTTGCGGACATCTTTCTTTTTGCTGTCGATACGGAGAGAGCCGTAGCTCAAAATGCAGACAGTAAGCTGCTCATGAACGGTATCGGGAGTGAAATTCTGTCCGTTCAGGAGCATTTCTTTTGTAAATACGCCCACTCTGCCGTTGAAATCGGCATTCAGGCGGCGTGTATACGGGTGATCGGGGTTCATAAGGTTCGTTGTGGTCTGCACCAAAATAGGATCGGACGGAACGAGCCACACCACCATTTTCGGTGTATGCTTGTGCATACCGCCCTGCGGCAATGCGTCAAAGATACGGCGGACGGTTGCACAAGCCATAAAGGTCTTACCGCCGCCTGTCGGAACTTTCATACAAACATGGGGTACACCCTTGATACTGTTGCGATAGGCAGGAACACCGCAAAAACCTACTGCAACGTCCTGATCGCTCCAATATTTCTGCCAAGCCTTGTTAAGATCGCCTGTTTCGTTCAGCGCAGACAGGTATGCGGACAGATTGCCCATGACTTCACGCTGATAGCTGTTCAATTCCATAGTCTGCACCTCACATTCTTGTAATGTCACGGGGGATCTTCTTGAAAGTGATATGGAACTTTTCAAGCTCCTCGTCACTCAAAATGCACCTATCGGCATAGATCACATAGCTTTGAGCCGTTGTCTTTACCGTGTGCAGGAACTCCCTGTCAAGTGTCGTGACTTCGTTTTTATCATAATAAAAATAGTATGCCGTGTCAAAGTATTCGCCGAGGAAATACGGCTCGTCCGCCTTGTCGGTGACAGCCTGTTTTGTTTCGGTGAAATAGACATAGCTGCGTATCTTATCAAGCGGAACATTCTCGTTGAGGTACTCACCGTCAAGGAGCATTTCGCCCAGCTCATAAAACGTAAAGCCGCCGCCCGTTCCCTCGACTGCCTTTTTGCCATCACCGTAGCCGTCAATTACACGCTTTGATGTAGTATAATAAAACTTGACACCTTAACCTCAAAGGAATAAAATAGGAAAAGAAAGAAATGGAGGAAAAAGGAATGTCAGAAAATAAACAATATGAAAATGCGTACAAAGTGCAGGCAGTAAAGCTTGCAAAAAAGATAGGTGCTGTAAAAGCAGCGAATGAACTTCAGATACCCGTAAATACGCTGTACGGCTGGATCAGAAAAGTAAAAATCGGAAGCCTTGATATTGGCTGCGGAGAACGCAGCCCGGAAGAATCTCTGAATATCGCCGAAGAAAACCAGCAGCTGAGGAAGCGGATCAAAGCATTGGAAAAAGAAAACAAACGCCTAAGCGAAATGAATGAGTTTTTGGAGGATGCAGCGGCTTTTTTCGCTGCCAGCCGTCAGAAATCGGGAAAGAACAAAGGCTGATGTATATTGCAATCCGGACAGATGACGGCAGAAACATCGGAAAAATCAGTTTTTACTGCAGCACGCTGCAAGTCAGCAGACAAGCGTTTTACGATTATCTTGAGCGTAAGGGCAAACCATGGAAGTATCAGCCACTTGCTGACGCCATGTTGAAAATCCATGATGAGGACGAAGAAAATGCGGATTACGGCAGAGTACGTATGTATCAGGCACTGCGGTATCAAAAAGAGATCGGCAAGCTTGATGGTATTAAAATCCCGTGCGAAGCAACTGTCCGCAGTGTGATGGAGCAGATAAACCTGATCCATAGACCCAAACGAAAGCCCAACGGAATCACCAAAGTCGACCGGGAAGCCCGTAAATCAGACGATCTTCTGAAACGTGATTTTACAGTAGATGCACCTTTGAAAAAATGCGTTACAGACATTACTGAAATCAAGGCAAAAGACGGAAAGCTGTATGTTTCGGCGATTTTTGATTGCTATGACCTGATGCCAAATGGTCTTGCCATGGCAGATCATATGCGAGCTGAACTATGCTGTGAAACACTGAAAAATGCAAGCTTGCGGTATCCAGAGATTCGCGGAGCCATTGTGCATTCCGACCGCGGCAGCCAGTATACCAGTTCTGCGTACAGAACTGCTATCCAAAAATATGGCATTGTCCAGAGCATGAACAGTGCAGGAGGAAGATGCCACGATAATGCAAGATGCGAAAGCATATGGGCAAGAATGAAGGAGGAATTGTTTTATAACAGAGGCAGAAGATCTGAAGATTATACGATTGAAGCATTAAAAACAATGGTCTGGCGATATTTTATGAGCTACTGGAGTAACCGCAGAATCTGCTCGGCAATCGGTGGGCTCCCACCAGCTGTAAAACGACATAGATTCTATTCAGCTTTGACTATCGCTGCTTAACTTCAAAATCCTTGCGGTTAATGTGTCAAGTGTTATTGACAATTTCACTTTACACGTTCTGCGGTAATGCTATCAGCATAGTCCATCATCTCGATCAGAATAAACTTGCGGTTGCCTCCGTCCTGCTTGTTCATGTTGAGGACAGCGTGGGCGGTTGTGCCGGAGCCTGCAAAGCTGTCGAGGACAATGGAATCCTTGTCGGTTGCTTGTTCCAAAATGTACTCAATAATTCCTGTTGGTTTAGGGGTATCAAAACTTGATTTTCCTAAAATTGCCTTAATTTCTAAAGTGCCTGTTTCAGCAGAAAACTGTGTTCCATTCCAAAAAGACTTAGGCTTTATCTTCTTATCATCTGTTATATAGTCCTTTTGAAAAATGTCATATTCATTTCTTCCCTTAACTTTTTGTACAACAAGTTCAGAAATGCGTTCTTTAGAAGTTTCAATACCCCATCGCCATCGACCATCACTTCCATCTGAAAGATGAGGATAAATTTCAATACAATTGGCTTGATATTCCAAATACAGTTTATTACGTTCTTCATCAAAATAAAACGGATAAAACATATTTGGTCTATCTTCTCGTCTTGAACTATCTCCACGTTTTCTTAGTCCTTGCAAGCGGTAACGTCCGTTTTCGTCAGTCAATTTGTACTCTTTGTCATATTCTTCGGGAACTGCAACACCGTTAGTTATAAAATTTCCCTTATGATAAATAAACAAACTTTCGTGAGCAGTAGCAATGTACTTCCCGTCACTTCGCCCTTTCAAGTTGTTGATAACGGTAATGTCTGCAATAAAATTCTGACTACCGAATATTTCATCACATATCATTTTTAAGTTGAACTTTTCGTTGTCATCAATGGAAATGAAAATAGCTCCATTATCGGCAAGCAGCTTATGCAGGAGCTTCAGCCGAGGATACATCATACAAAGCCACTTATCGTGACGGGACAAGTCCTCTCCCTCGCTGCCGACTACCTCACCGAGCCATTTCCTGATACGGGGATCATTGACGTTATCGTTGTAAACCCAGCCTTCGTTGCCCGTGTTGTAGGGCGGATCTATGTAGATACAGCGGATCTTGCCCTCATACTGCGGCAAAAGAGATTTCAGCGCAGAGAGGTTATCACCGTGAATTATCATGTTGCCGTCGGCATCGCCGTATTCATACTGCGGATCAAGCACACGGTACGGCACGTCCATGTGGTGATTGATGACTTTATCCTTGCCTGTCCAGTCGAGTGTCGGCATTTCGGTCACGCTCCTTTTTGTGGGGATAAATGCTTTACTTATTATTATAGCATAGTTCGGAGGGATTTTCAACCGCTTCTACGAAAAATTGAGTGCAACTTAATGTTTACTTATTTCGATACTTTCATAGTTGCCGATTCGTTCGTAGGCGTATAATCATATTTTAGTTGAATATCAAAGAGGCGTATCACGGAAGCTTTTTTCAAAAGACATATACGCAATCCTTTTTGAAACTGTTTTGTACTATCGATATATAACAACTGTTTTTCGATAAAGAGTTATCGCCATATTCTTTTAGCCTTTCCATATTGTTGATTTTGCACCAAATTCAATAGAGGGTACACAAAAAAATTCTAAAAACATTTCCGAACCTATTGCAATTTTCAAAGATTTGTGGTATACTAAATATAAAAAAACTGATGGCTTTAGCAAAAAGGAAAAATTTTTGCTAATCATATTAACTATGAGAAAAAAGGGGGTGGAAATATGACTCCAGAAGAAGCTACTCAGCTTTATAATATTGAGCAGCACAAATATTATGAGTATTGCGGATATGTTGTGTCTTATCAGAATAAAATAGGCGAGTATCAGTCTGAACGTCAGAATAAATGCGTCCAAGTGGAGAATAAGCAAACGGAAATTCAAAAGAATAAAGAGCTTTTTGAAGCTATAAGTGGTACAACTGGTGTTCATGATGACCTTTTTTCTCACCTTACTAAAATAAACAGTAAAGTCGAAGATGCCGCCTCAAACTTTAAGACAATGGTAAGCTCAAGCACTGTCAGTTCATTTGATTTATGTAATGCATTTGGTGAAAAAGCAACAAGTGCTAACTCTCAATTGACAGCAGTGTTTGATGCTATCTCAAAAGGGACATCGACTGTATCCGGAGTTATAGAAGCACTCAACCAAGAATTACAAGCATTGAATGCTCGTATACAAGAGCTTGATTCAGAAATAAGCAGAGCACAGGCTATGATTGACCAGTATGAAGCAAGCAAACGAAGTTGTTTAACAAATATGGCTTACTATAAAAAGATTATGGATGCGGCAGTAACGTAATAATATTGAGGAATAGGAGGTGTGTACATGGCAACGATTGAGTTATATAAAAGTAAGATAAACAATATGTCTAACTATATTAACCAAGCTAAGTCTGCTGTTGGAGACTTCTGCGTGGATTTGTCTGCCCTAAAATCGAAAGTTCTCGGAATCAACAGCAGTGTATGCGATAGTGTTGTCACGAGCATCTCGACCTCATCTCAGACACAAGAGCAGCAGATTGCAGGTCTTGAAGCTACACAAAGAGAAGTCGATGAATTCATTAACTTGACAGTAGATCGTGATAACTCTGCTTCTTCTGAAATATCTCGTGCCAAGAAGGACTTTTACAAACAATACTCTTATCTTAAGCCTGACTGTGAGAAGACCGACTGGGAAAAGTTCTGCGAAGGCTTAAAGAAGGTCGGTCAGTGGTGTAAAGATCACTGGAAAGAGATTGTGCTTGTAATTGAAATCGTAGCGGCTGTTGTCTGCCTTTGCGTTCCTGGCTTACAGGGTATAGGCACTGGTATTCTTATCGGAGCCTTAAAAGGTGCTTTGACCGGCGGCTTGATCGGCGGAATTACCAGTATGCTAACCGGAGGGTCATTCCTAGAAGGATTTGCCCAAGGCGCATTAGATGGTGCCATAATGGGTGGTGCCTTGGGCGGCGTAGGTGGAATCGCTGGCAAATTCATAACCTGCGGTTCTAAATTAGGAAACGCAATACAGACAACCTCTAAAATCAGCGGAGCCATTTCCAATAGTATGGATGGTTTCGACATGGTTTCATTGGGACTTGGAATGATAGATCCTAACAATCCTATTACAGAACTGAACAACAAAATGCACCAGAGCGATGTATACAACAAGTTCCAGATGGGTGTTAGCTTGGTATCTTCGTTCTCAGGTGCTGCTTCTCAGAATATGGCATGCTTTGTTGCTGGTACATTGATTCTTACAACTGCTGGTTTACTTGCAATTGAAAAGCTTAGAGCTGGTGATAAGGTCTTAGCTGCTGATCCTGAGTCATTTGAAGTCGGTGAGAAAACCATTCTTGAAGCATTTGAACGTAAGGTATACAAGCTTGTTCATCTTACAATAAACGGTGAGAAGATAGTAACTACTGACAATCACCCATTCTATGTACAAGGCAGAGGATTTATCAAGGCAGAAGGTCTTTTCGTAGGTGATAAACTCATAAGTGTTGACGGTAAAGATCTTATCGTTGAAACACATGATATTGAGCAGTGCGAGAAGCCTATAACTGTTTATAACTTCAAAGTTGAGGATTACCATACATACTTTGTTGGCAATTGCAAGATTTGGGTTCATAACAATGACTGTGTAAAGAAAGTCGAATCTGGTGAAATAGAACTGGAAACAAAAAAACAAAAAGGCAACTATGGTGAAATGAAGATGGATGAACACTATGACAGCAAGGGATTTGAGAAAATGCATAATGGTGTTGAATCACTGGACGATAAAATTCATCATGGTATAGATGGCGTATATAAGAATAAGGATCCAAATGGAGATCCTAAATTTATCATAGCAGAGGCAAAGTATGGTTCTTCGCAGTTAGGTAACACCAAAAAGAGCGGTCCGCAAATGGGTGATAAATGGATAAAAAATAATATAGGAAAAATAGTCGATGACCCAGATGACATAATCGAAGGACTTGCAACTGGTGATACTGTTAAGGAATTGTTCAGAGTAAATGTAAGTAACGATAACGGTTTAGTAAATGTTACAACTAGTGTTAAGTCATTAAAGTAGACAATTATTTACATCAAGAATTTTTGATATTAAGGAGAATATTATGCGAGATACAATTAAATCAAAAGAGTATTTTGATGAGTATATTTTGAAAATGTCAGAAGGAATCAAAAGATTTGAAGAGGGTATTGCTGCTGGAAAATACTTAAATGACAAGATACTTTTTGTAAAAGATTACATTTTACAAAAAAAAATCGGGATAATAATCGCTAAGTATTCAAAAGGTGATTCAATTGAAGAAATAAAAAAAGAATTTGAATCTTCTTTAGATTTGTTTGGTGAAGCGTGGGATGATTCAGTATACGAGAGCAATATTATTTTTGCTTCTTTAGCATATCTTCTGAATTTGGACGATGGTAAGTTGAATATAATAAAAAATAAATTGAGGAAATCTGAAACATATGATTCATTATTAGATTTTATCCTCATTGGAAATAAAAGTGAGTTTGATACATCGAAAATATCCTTTCCTCGTCCATACAAAAAGTTAGTAAAAAGCATTAACGATGAAGATAGAGATGCTTTTCTAAAATATTTGAGAGGATGGTATAAAGGCTCTGTAGATAGTGCTTGGTATGGTACACATGAACTGGTGAATAAATATCAGTATTATGGATATTGGTGTTTTGAAGCTGGTGCTATTGCAAAAAGACTTGGTTTTATAGATGACGATTTGAAAAATGAGCAATATTATCCATATGATATGGTTCATTTCGTATAATGATTCGTAAACAGTCCAGAAGAGAATGGAGTGATAAAATGTCAGATATACAAAATGAAAGACTCATTGAGTTTATATCTAATTCAAAAGTGGCGTTTATTAATGGTCAGTTCCAAGAAGCTTTTACACTCGCAAAAGAAGCAATTAAGCTTGATGAAAACTGTGCAGATGCTTATCAGTGTGCAGCTAATGTATGTATGTCACTTGGTAGATATGAGGATGCAATTGAGTATTACCAAAAAGCTGTAAACTGCGATCCGAACAATGGAAATCGCTTTTTCAGCCTCGGCTATGCACAGGCAAGCGTAAATAAGATTGCTGAAGCCATGCAGAATTTTGCTAAAGCAGATGAGCTTGGGCTGAATGAAGATGCCGCAGGACAGATGTATCATATCCTTGGAATTGTAAATCAGGAGTTTGGAAAGCTTGATGATGCTCTCATCAATTTGAAAAAGTCGGAGCTTATCATTCCGGCAGACATGGATATACTGAAACGCAAGGCGGTTATCTATGGGCTTCTTGATGAGATTACAAATGGCTTGCAGACTGCTAATCAGATGAAGCTGCTTGCACCATCTGACTATTCCGGCTATCAAGCTGCTTACATTTTGCTCAAACAGGCTGGACGTATAGACGATGCGTTTAAGGAATTGCGTTATGCTCGAATGAACCTCCCCTCCTTCCCTTTCGCTCTTTGCGGGGATATGGTGAATTACGAACTTGTTAAGCATGAACAAGATGGCGACACGATTCATTTTGAGAAAGCGTTAGCTTATATTAAGCATTTCCTGAAAAAAGAGAAACCGAGTATTTCTGATGTTGTCGAGTGCTATTTAACTGCCGCCGATCTCTATCTTCAGCTTGAAGATGCTGATAAAGTCATAGAGTGCTTAGTTGCAGCGGAAAAGCCTGTGTTCTCTTATAACAACGGCGTTCTGTTTGGAGAGTATACACCTCAACAGTTAGATCCAAACTCGATTTTAAATGAGATGAATGCCAATCTTTATCGCTATGAACAATTGAGTGTTGAACAACTGGAAGCGATGAGGAAAAGCGGTACATATATCACTCCGACTGAGGAATCTAAAGCAGACAACGACGAATACAAGCTCACTGACGAGGCGTTTGATATTTCTGCTGAGGATAGAGACAGAATCAATCGTATGTACATTGGTGCGTATACGTTACTTGAAGACAATCGTAAGATAATGTACTATGCTTTAGAGTTACAAAAGAGTCAAGAGCCTTCAATGATTGAACTCGGCTGGTACACGGAAGCGAGAGCAATGCGAGATCTTAACTTGGATGGTTGGCAGGATCAGTATGGTTCAGTTATTAAAAAGCTGAGAAATAATATACTGAAAGATCCTACAGACATCAATGCAATGATGCTTCGAGTGAGATGTTTAATCGATACTAAGCAGTTTGATGAAGCAGAAGAAAAGTGCAAGTATCTCAAGGAAGAATTACAGAAACCTCTTATGGAAGAGCTGAACGAAGCTAAGAACGGAGGTAAGTAATATGGCATTTCTTTTTCATGACATTGTACTTGATGATACAGCATTTAAAACGGCGTCCGATGATATGGCATCGCTGAAACAGCAAGCTGCTAATCTTAAAACCAAGCTTGAAAAAATGTACGAAGATGTAACAAGTGCATTGGATACTTCGGCAGGAGATGAAATTCAGTTTACAGCTAAAAATGTTCTTCTGCAGCCGATTGAGGATATGAGTGCAGTTATTCAGCATATTTCTGATACGCTAAATACTATAATAGGCACAGGATACTATAAGGATATATTCGTTAAGTTCGAGGAACTGAACGAATGAATAAAACGATATTTAGGAGGAATTAACTATGGCAGGCATGGGCAAAACAGGAACAGTGAATATCACACCTGAGATGATGGATGAAGCAATCAAGGCCATTCAGGCATACCGTACCACCGCTTTTGGTGCTGCTGACGGTAATGGTTCTGATGGTCTCTATGGTACTGTAAAGAAAGAGGTTGAAACCCTTACAGCGAGTGATTTCACTGGTTCAGCATCGAAAGGCTTCGTTAACTTTTACACAAACAATATTGAACCTGCAACAGGTTCAAGTCTCAAAGGTGCGCTTGAGATGCTTGAATCAATTTGCAAGAGTATCAAATCTGCTATACCAGATACTGAAGGCGTTGATGAGCAACTCGGAACGGAAAATAACAAGTAATTTATAGGAGGATACTAATATGGCAGGTTGTAGAGTAGTAAAAGCGTCAATGGATACGAGCGTAACAAATCTTTTGAACTATTCAACCCAGTATGGAGAAGCAGCAACGACATTTGTTGCCGCCTTTAAAGCTGCTATCGAGGCAATGGAAGGCGACGCTAAGGATGCTTTAGTTGAATTTTTTGAGACTAATATTGAAGGTCTTGTAACTAAGGATATTCCTGGTGCAGTTAAGGGCCTTTCAGAACTTCTCAAGGCGAATGCGCAGAATTTTGATGATGTTGATGCTCAGCTTGCGAATAGCATCAGAGGAAATGGTGGAGGCAATGGTGGCAATTAACCCACCTACATAAGTGTATAATGTACCTTCGCACTATAAAAAATAGTTGGTTGGATTGCGTACAGCCTCGGTGCTATTATTTGGCTGAGGCTGTACTTTTTATTAGGAGGTGGCAATATATGTTTAGAGAGTTAACCGATGCAGAACTTGCTTTACTAAGTGATTCTGAGAAAGAAGTATATAACAAAGAATTACTACTATATAAAGAGAGGATGGCTTTTGTCGGACAGCTTGAGAGAATCGAGGGTGCTGATTATCAGTATAGAAAGCCAAAGTTCAGTGGTATTAACCCAATTCCCAAAATTGATGTCCCACAATGTGATATTGTCGCTCCAAAGAAAGTTTCTTTTCCACAGGGATTATTAGATAAGATGCGTAAGGTGGTTGTTTCTTATTCGAGTTTTACTCCGCCTAGTAAGATCCACATTAAAGGAATGTCAGATCAGCGAGGCGGTGCTGTAAGGATAATGCCAACAGTCATGCCCATAGGGAAAATACGTCTTGCAGGTATTCCTAAAAAGTCAGGTAGTGCTATTGCAAAACTTCCTCAGATCCAGCCTGCTGGCTCGGTAAAGGTTACTGGTATACCGGAAAAGCCGGATAATGCTATTGCAAAACTTCCACAGATTCAGCTTGTGAGTTCAGCAAAGGTTACTGGTATGCCGAAAAAGCCGGATAGTGCTATCGCAAAACTTCCACAGATTCAGCTTGTGAGTTCAGCAAAGGTTACTGGTATGCCGAAAAAGCCAGATGATGCTATCATAAAACTTTCTCAGATTCAGCCTGTTGGCTCGGTGAAGATTTCCAGTATACCGAAAAAGCCAGGTAGTGCTATTGCAAAACTTCCTCAGATCCAGCCTGTTGGCTCGGTAAAGGTTACTGGTATACCGGAAAAGCCGGATAATGCTATTGCAAAACTTCCACAGATTCAGCTTGAGAGTTCAGCAAAGGTTACTGGTATGCCGAAAAAGCCAGATAGTTCTATCACAAAACTTCATCAAATTCAGCCTGTGGTGTCAGTTAAGGTCACTGGTATGCCTGAAAAGCCGGATAATGCTATCGTAAAACTTCCACAGATTCAGTCTGTAGGTTCAGTTAGGATCACTGGTATGCCTGAAAAGTCTGATAGTGCCATCGCACATCTTCCCCAGATTCAGCCTGTTGATTCGGTAAAGGTTACCGATATGCCGGAGATAAACATACCTGCAACTCAATCGATAACTAAAGAAACGGTTACAGATGTTATTCAAAGAATAATACTATTATGCAAGGAGCGTAGCAAATGAAAAATAATGAAATCATGATTTCAGTTCAATTTGATTTTCCTAATGATTCGAATAAATATGGTGAAAAATTCTCTGGAATCACTGATAGTCTCGCTTTCCTTGTTAAGGATGATATAACACTAAAAGCTTTTATTGAAGGCCTGTATTATGGACTTCATAATAATTTTCCAGAACATTTTATTCTTTTTAAGGATTATCTAAAACACCGTAAGCAGTTTGTTGTCGATTATTCTCGAAAAGGCAAATTCAAGGTTATCAATTTTGAAGAAGAATTGTTGTCTAATAAGGTAACACTAATTGAATTAGGCTTTGTTACTTCAAGCGTTTTACTGATAACTATGAAGCGTAAATTGGAGAGTCAACTGCTCTTTGATAAAATTCCAAGTAGCTATATTCTTGATTCCGATGATAATCCCCTTGAATACAATATAAGCAGTCGTACTCTTGAAGCGGTCGATTCATCGGATATTGAAATTCTCCCTCCAGGTGATATACCTGAAAAAGACGAAAGAACGTTAGCCGACATTTTGATACCTACCGTTCTTTCTACAGGAGGAATGATAGGCGTTAGAGCTGTGATGTCTAAATCCGCCAGTTCGAGTGGTATGGGTGGTATGATGTGGATGATGACGGCTGCTACCGGTGTAATGACTTTGGTTACATCCACCTACAACTATTTTAAACAAGGAGCAACGAACACTAAGAAGAAAACCGAATGGAAAGAAAACTACGAAAAATATATTAAACGTCTGATCGATGAAAAGATAGGTATTTGGCAAAAAGCTGACCTCACCTATCTTCAGTCGTTGTATCCGGATATGTTAAAACTGTTCACACAGTTATCTACACTAGATTCTGCTATTTTTTCAAGATCACAAAATGATAACGATTTCATGCGTATTACTTTAGGCGTATCCGAGCATGTGAAACCTCTATTCGATATTAAATATGAGAAAAAAGATGAGATTTTTTCTGATGTTTATTATTATTTACGGTACGAAACATGCACTAATAGCAAAGACGAGAGAACAACTGATAAGAGAATCGCAGGAATCTATATTCTTACACCTGAAAGTGAATTACCGTGGTATGCATTTATAAAGAAACATACACGGAAGGATGAGGAAGCAAAACTCAAAAAGTCTCAAAGGGAAGGGCTGATCTCAGAAGAAAAAGTATTGCTTTCTGATTTGCCATACAGGTTTTCCACAGAATATTTCCGATATATTGACGGTAGAACATGGGGTAAGAGCGGTATTAAGGCACCATATATGCTCGATATAAAAAATGCCGGTGCCTTGGGTATAGTTTCTCCTGACAATTTCTTTGCGCATGATACGATTAAGCACATTGTATTAGAACTCGCCTATTATCATTCTCCGGAAGATATTCAATTTGTATTTTTCTTTGAAGATGGATTGAGTATAGAGGAGCAAAAACAAAGGATTGATATATATAAATTTCTTCCTCACTGCAACGAATTACTAGAAAATACATCTCAGTTCGTTTTCGACAAAGAGAGCGCCGGTCTTGTTTATGGTCAATTATTGAACATAATGACTCAAAGAACCAAGGACATACAATCCGATGAAGAAAACGAAGTTGAATCTGAACATAACACCCAGATAGTGTGTGTAGTATTTGAAGATTATAATATCAAGTCTACTGGTTTTTCAAAATATCTTCCCGAAGCTCCCAAAGAGGGTGAAGACTACCAGAATAAACTCGGTTTAACATTTATTTTTTGCCGCGATGATAAGGATAAGCTTCCTCGTTATTGTGGAGATGTAATTTACATGAATGTAGACGCTAAAAAAGTGGGATATGGCTACGTTGTACCACGTTATAGCGTTATGACACGAGAGAACATCTTAGCTAATATGACGGAGACAAATAAGTATCCCAATTTCTGGAATGACTATATTTTCTCTTCTAAAGAATACAAAAAACAATATGAGCTTGCATACCGGAGACTTGCAGCCATTTATTATACACGTATTGCAGAGAACGGTCAGGTGCCGAGCATGGTTACCTTATTTAAATTGCATGACATTTCTAGTGAGGATATCATTCCTGAAAATGGTGTGGATAATCCATTATCTACCTCACCTTTTGCAAAACGCATACTTGAGTGCTGGGAATCAAGTGAAGAAGAATATGACGTCACCAGAAATTTACGTGTTAAGATTGGTGCAAATGAACATGGATCAATGTCACTTGACTTATATGAGAAAGCAGACGGTCCTCATATGCTTGTTGCAGGTACTACTGGTTCCGGAAAATCCGAAACTATTATCACCTATCTAATCGGATTGTGTATGAAGTTTTCTCCCATGGATTTAAACTTAATGTTAGTTGATATGAAAGGTGGAGGTTTTTCAGATCGTTTAGGAGATTTGCCACACTGTGTCGGCGTAGTTACCGATACGGCAGGTGAAAGTGAAGGAATATCATCCGCATATATGCTGAAACGATTTCTTGAGACTCTTAATGCTGAAATTAAAAAGAGAAAACTACTTCTTCAGGAATTCGGAATAGATACAGCGGATGCATATATTCGTGCAAGACGAATAATGGTAGAAATTTCAAGAATAATTGAAGCTGATGGAACGAAGTCTTTGAAAGAACTCTATGAAATTTCAATTCAGCTCAAACAGCAAAAAATAGCCATAGACGATGCTAATTATTCTGAAACAGTCAAGAAGATTCTTGAGAAAATGAGTAAACTTAACGCTAAACAAATGGACACATTTGTTAATAAAGGGCTGGATAAAATCAAAAGTCTTTCTCATCTTGTACTTGTAGTTGATGAGTTTACTGAATTAAAGCGTTTTTCAAGCGAAAGCAATGACGTTGACTTTATTGCGGAAATAACAACGATTGCCCGTGTCGGTAGAACGCTTGGATTTCATATCATTCTTGTATCACAGAATATCGAGGGTGCTATTACTGACGATATAAGAGTAAACTCTAAAGCAAGAATCTGCCTAAAGGTTGCCACGAAGCAAGCTTCCAAAGAAATGATTGATAGTCCTGTGGCGGCTGCTCCGAAAATGCCGCTGAACGGACGAGCCTATTTACTTGTAGGAACTGGTTCCCGCTTTGAATATTTTCAATCTGCCTACACAGGTTCTAATCAAAATACAAGTATTGAAGATCCTGTTAATATAACCTTTGTTCCTGATAGCGGAAGTTTTAATGAAAAGTTCTATCGTTCAGATAAGGATAATACTGTATTGCAGGCACAACAAAAAAATGTTGATCCTAATGCTACTCAATTGAAGTTTGTTGTGGACACCATTATTGCAGTTAATACAGGAAGACAAATTCCAGAGACAATATTCCTTCCCCCATTAAAAACTAAAATAAAACAACCTAAGCTTATAAATGCAACAGAATGGAGTTGATACAGCAATGGACAAGAGAAACTTGATTTGTACGTTAGGTCAGTACGATATTCCTATTGTACAGAAGCAACCTCTTTTTAAAGTTGACTTACTCGACAAAAATATAGCTCTGTTCGGTGCAGCAATGAGTGGAAAAACAAACTTCCTTAAATTACTGATTCAAACGCTACATATTATCACTAATCCTGATGATGAGGAAATTTTTATATTAGATTTTGGTGGAGCTCTTGCTTCATATAAAACTATGCCTCTTGTTGCAGCATACTTTGATAATTCCAATGAAGAATATGTTAAGCGTGTTTTCAGGATACTTGAAGAAAGAATTAAGAAGAATACTGAGATTCTGGGGGGAACCGGTTTTTCTTCATATTGCGGTGAAAAAAAGATTGTTCACACAACATTTATAATTGATAATCTTAATTCGTTCCAAGATGAGCCGAGGTATTCAGCATATCAAGAAAAATTCGCCAAAATGTGCAGAGATGGTTTGTCAAAAGGCATTTCAATTGTATTTACTGCATCAGATACTAAAGGGTTATCATCATATCTTAACAATTTTGGGCAGAAAATTGCATTTGAAATGCCCTCTGATAAATATATCGAGATATTCAATTCAAAAGTATCAGAAATCGGAGCGATTCCTGGGCGCGGCTTTGCGAATGTAACAATAAAGCCTGATAATATTGAAGGTACATTTAGAATGAATGCGCCATATGAGGTTCAATGCTATATTTCTGATCAGATAGAATCTGACAGTAGCTTTTTGATCTGCTTGAAGAGTAAGTATCACTACAACGAAGAAAGTGGTAGAGAAGAAAATGGCAAGTTTGACAGGTGTGTGAAGAAGCATCTGACATTCAATGGCGATTTGACTCGTGACGAGTATCAACGTTTAAAACAAGAACCTATAACAACGGAAAAAAATGTTCCTTGGATTCCTTGTCCTGTTTCTGTTGGTTTGGATTACATTGACTTTTGTCCGGTGACAATCGATTTCTCAGAATCAAGGGTACTCGGAATTTATGGAAAAAAAGGATATGGAAAAACAAACCTGCTTAGAGTCATTCTTGGGGAATTGTTTGAAAAGAAATCATCTTCAAGATTTGTATTTTTTGATGACGGAAGAAAGCAGCTTGAAGAATTCTATAATAGATGTGAATCACTTGGTTTGGACTGTATAAAGTTTTATGAAACAAAGAGAAACTCACCGCTCCCTCCAAATAACGATAGCGGATTTAATCAAACGGTCCCAACTGATTTTATGGACATTATAGATAAACCGACTACTGCATCTGGGTTCAAGAAGACTTTATCACCGTTTCAGCAGTTTTACCATTTCATTAATGATTATTACATGGATCTCACATGGAATGGGATTTCTAATAATCAACTTAAATCTCCTGTAGCAACTTATATATACGGTGAGGAGATGGCGGGACTTATGCCATCTTACAATGAAGAACAAAATTCGATTAAACCAACGGTATTTATTCTTCAGAGTAAGATGTTATATTTAAGTGCTAATGGTGAGAAACAGTTTATAAACAGCATTCTTCCGAAACTCGCAGCCATCGCTGAAGAAAAAGATTTGATTTTTATTTTCACTGATGTGCAAAAAATTACAGATCAAGAAAGCAATAACTTTTTTAATAATTCATTAAATGCTATTTTCTTACTTGATAGTATAGCAGAATTTGCTGCTGAACGAGGTCAAAAGACAGTATTTGGCAGTATGGATATAAAAGGATTAAAGGAAGAATATGCTCGATGTGAAACTGGGGATGGTTATTTTTATGATATAGAAGCTGACAAGCTCATGAAGATGAAGTTTATCAGGCAAGACAAATGGAGGTAATAGTTATGGCTGATGGTAATCATATCAGATGTGCTGATATCGAAAAACTTGTACAATTTGAGAAGGATAGTCAGGAAGCTAAGACGGATTTTGATAACATTATAAAGGAATTCAAACGGATCAACGAAGCACTACTCGGAAAATGGCAAGGTGCTGGTGCTAATCAATATCGAAAAGAGGTTGAACACATTCTTGAAAAAATCGGAAGTGTTGGAGAGGTTCTCGATGCGATAAATGAAGGAGCTGTAAAAAGTGCAAGAGATGCATATTTGCAGCTTGATGCCGATTTAGCTGCGTTCAATGAAAATCCAACTTCTGAGGAAGGTGGAAATTAATGAACAAAACGGTTAATAGTTCAGACGATCTCGGAAATATTGAACTTTTTGATGAAACCACCGATGACATTAAGACTGAGATCGTTCTTTTTGAATGCAACGATACCGAGGTAGATCAATCTATTTTTGGAATTTTAGCTTTACCAGAGAACTTGGATTAGAAAGAGATGTGATTCAGTGAGTACCCAGATAAAGGGCAGTAAATTCATTTATGAGATAGATGAAAAGGATTTCCCACATGGCTTTATTGCCCAGGGAACTGAAAGCTTTGTATTTAAAGGCAGAAAAATCTCTGTAAACGGTCAAGATGAAGAAGAGTTATCATTCTCTTGTGTTTTGAAGTTCAAGCCCTACTCTCGTTCTCGCTTTGAACGATTTACGAATAATGAACTTAGAATATTTGAGGAACTTCAAGAGTGTCGTAGTGTGGCTCGGATATATGATGTTATAGAAGATCTTGGCGAAAGTTTTGATTTGAAAACGCCAGAATTATCAAAGCACATCCGAAGTAAAAGCATTGAATTAAATGATGCAATGATTCCTTGCTTCTGTGTTGTTGAAGAATATATCGATGGTTGGTCTTTGGAACAATACTGTATCAGGCAGTTTTGGGGACTTGAAAAGTTTAAAAATAATCGTTGGATTAAATTCCACGAGTTTAAGGACTTTGAAAAGGAAGAAGTTCTAAAAAAATACAAAGATGAAAAAACATTTTTCAGATATCAAGATAAAATGTTGCATTATATGCTGAGTCTGTGCGGCATATTACAATTTATAAGCATGACATCCAAAAAGAAAGTGTTGCATCTCGATATAAAACCCGAAAACATCATGGTCACAAGCCAAAGTGAAGAATTGGTTTTAATTGATTTTGGACGATCAGAATTTTTAGATGAGCGTGATCGATATATATATCATAAGCTCTCACCATTTAAGTACATAAATGATAATGGTGTCAGAGTCAAAGAAGACATCAACCATCCATTTTGTCATGGTACGATTGGTTATGCAGCCCCGGAAGCTTTTAGGGCTGCAATAGATGACAGCTTCCCATTAACTCTACTCAATGATAAAAGTGAAGACAAAACAAATGGCGTTGAAATTGGAAGAATGTCAATTGAAAGCGATATTTTTTCATTTGGAGCAACCTTCTGGGAATGCCTGAATATTGTTGAATTAGTAACAAACAGCGAAGAATTCTCGACTTTAACCCGTAAATCACGATTTTATGAATCGCATTTGCTGAATTACGATTCTTATTATGAGCGAGATTTATCTCTTGAATGTACTGGACCATTAGGCGGAAGATATAATCTTGCCTTACAGAATATTATAAAGAAATGTACTCGCGGACGGTCAGATGGGTATATGAATGATCCAGCATTCTATCATGGATATGACGAGATAATTCGTGATTTGGAAGATGCAAGAGACTCTATTCCAACTGTTAAAAAGGGGGAAAACAAACAAGTAAAAAATGCCTCTATAACATTTGGAATTTGCATTGGTTGTTGTCTTTCGTTGCTACTTATATCGGGTGTTTATCGAGCAGTTGGTGCTCGAATCGCAAAAAATAACTGGAATAACTTGATTAGTGAGATAAATAATCACATAGAACAGGGAGATTCTGCATATCAAACCACAAAGCAGGGGGAGCTGTCTAAAATCGCACTTGAACGAATGGAATTGGCAACTGGAGCACAGGAACTTGAAGTTTGTGATGAAACGTTCGTGTTCTTATGTAATGATAATGTGATTAATTCCTCAGAGGCGACACTTATGATTACATTGCTTAATCAGCTTGATGATAACAATGATAAAATCCAATATGCTGATAAGATTATTGAGTATGCTAATCCAGTTGAGCTGCCTTCAATTGCGGCGAGTGTCAATTCGCTAGGCCTTTCTACAGACGATATTGGGTACAAGTTGGCAATAGCTCTTTACTGCGTTGACCGAGAAAATGATTATGATTATGTAGATGCATATGATTTGATTGTACAAAATGCTAACCTAAAAGAATACCGTACAATTATAAAGATGCTTGCTGTTACCTTAAACAACAAAGGCGACTATGTCATAAATCAGATAGCTGAGAAAAAAGGCGTGAAACGGTCAGAGGTTATTGAAACGCTTAATAGTCTTGAAAAACTGTGAGGTGGCAATTGTGGAATTCATAAAACGAATCAAGATGTCTTTTGACAGAAGATTTGAGAATAAACCTGTTATAGGTAACATTTTCTACGGCATTTTCACCGGTTTTGCTGCTTGCACTTGCTTGCTTGGTGTTTTTATTATATTTGCAGTCTTAACGGGCCTTCATAGCACGCTTGGAATTAACTACAAATCTTGGCACCTTTTCATGATGATTTTGCTGTTCGTTGCATTGATCGCATTTGTTTTAGGAGCATTTGCATATTTTCCTTATCGAAGGAAGGGAAACAGCTTGTTCAAAAAAGAATATATTAATGGGACTTCATATAAAGCTTTGCATAATCTATTAAAGCCAACGAAAAGCGATAACTCTCACGAAGAAAGCGATGATGATAAACATGAGTAAAAACAGATACTGCGGTATTTTGCTGTATAGTGTGATATCATTTCTCATATCGGCTTTATCATTTATTCTGATTCCTTTTTCTAATTTTGAAGGAACAAAACTGCAAAAAGCAATAGCATATATGGTCGGTTTCATATTCTGGATAGGACTAATTGTAGGTTTAATACTAACGCATTATCTAGGTAAGATCCGTCAGAAGCATAATTATAGAAAATACGTCCTTCCAGGAATCCTTTGTTTCTTTAAAAATAAGAAAAGCAAATATATCGATATTCTTATGATCATTTCGGCAATTGCTTTTATTATTGTAAAGACTTCGTTTTCTAGTGAGATATTGGTATTGAGCATAACGCTATCACTACTGGTATTCTCTGTTTATATTCATTCAGTCTTAAATGGAAATAATTACGCATTTGCAGTTAAGAAAGGAGTACATCAATGAAAAACGCAAGAAGAATGTTTGCTTTTATCTCAGCACTTGCACTTGCTTTCAGTTATAATGCCCCAAGTTTTGTGGCTATTGCTGAAGATACTGTAGATCTCAAAGATAGTGTTGAGCAGCAAATCGCGGATGTATCTGAGCCCACCACTGAAGAAAATGACTTGGAGTTAAATGTTGTCATTCCCAATAACTGGACAAATAATTTTGATGAGTGGACTGTAGATGTTAGTATGGATGCAACGTTATATTACAAGACAAGTGAAACTCCTCTTGCTAATCATATGTGGGGAACTTATTCTGATTCTGATGCCAAACTTTGGAATGATGGTACGACGTTTGAAGACGGCGAGGGATATATTAAGTTCTGGGCTGTTAGAAAACAAGATGATCAGGATGAAGTCGTTGATTGTCAGGCTTTACCTTATATGTATGATACAACAATCCCTGACGCTTTCAGTGTAGAAAAAATCAGAATCGATGACAAGAATTTTGATATAAAAAATTCATCCTCAATAAATGATAACCTGTCTTCTAATCTTGAAATATACTATGTACTTGATAACAGCGAGGTGACAGAAAAGTCCGAAATCGAAGCTGTAGGCAATAGAATTTCACTTAATGATAATAACGGCGAGTACGGATTCATTCTTCATGGCGAGTCATCAATGATAGATCACGAAGTGGTTTTTTATGTAATTGATGAGGCGGGCAATATTCAGCACACATCTATTGCTATAAAGGATACTTCTAAGCCGTATCTGAGTGTATCAGGAATTGATACGGATCAAAACAAGTGGAATAATAGTTTAAACTGGCTTGTAACATCAATTCCGACAGAGGATGTATCAATCTATTACAAAACATCAAGTACAGATGAGCATGACTGGGGTGCGTATGGATCAGCAAGTGTGTGGAATCCTGAATGGGACTCTGAGGCGTTAGCCGATGTTATTCCGGAAAATCATCATTATGTTCATTTTTGGGCTGCCTATGACAATGACACTGATCATGAAGTGGCAGAGGAGACTTTTCATTATAATTTCGATAAAACAAAACCTACAGAGTTCGCTGTCAATATGTCTGATCCGTTTTGGCCACAACCCGGAAATTTCTGGTGGTCGCAGCGTAGCTTTACGACTGATGCACCGTTTTATGAGAGCGGCTCTGGAATTGAATCGGTTACATATAATATTGGCGGAGAGGGAGAACAGTATGTAGAGTTCAATGAATCAAATGGTGGGTACGTATTTACTACTAACATAAATAATGATGACCGTCTAGCTAATAATACAATTACATTTATTGTTAGGGATAGAGCGAAAAACGAACAAACCTTTGTAATTAATGCCATCAAGAGTTCAAAGCCAGTTATAAAAAAAGCTTCTGTTGTCTATTATGATAAAACAGAAGATCTTGAAAAGGCAACAGCCAAACCTTCACTTATATTTGGAGATGAAAACTCAAAGACGAATCCTTACTCCAATGCAATATATGCAAGTGATAACGACTATATCAAACTTGAAGTTGATGATGCATCACTTAATAGTATTATTGTTAATGTTAATGGAAAGCAACATAGCTTGAGCGTTAGAAACCAGCAAGATGCTGAAAGAAATGGAATAATCGTATACTCTGATAAGTCCAACTATAGATATAAAAACTGTTACATCCCAGTTAGCAAACTAAATGGCCTTAATAAGCAAGGAGTTAACACTATCAGCTTTTTGATAAAGAGCCACAATAATACGAAAAGTGAAGAGTCGTATCTTCTCGATTCGAAAAATAATCATTGTGATATATTCTACGATCCTAAAGACCATTATGATTCTACTGTGTCTTTCTCTGCCACACCACAATATGTTGATGAGAATGGTAAAAAATATTATGGTGGATCATCTTTTTCGGAAGAGATTGAAATTACCATAAAAGATGATAAAGGACTGAAGAATTATACTTGCACCGTAATCGGTCCTGACGGAAAGATAGTTGAGGCGTTCCCTCCTGATGATTTATCTTCTGGAGCTTTAACCACTGAAACGATTGAAGTTGATAGTGAGGAGATAGTTGATGGTGAGACTGTAATAACTACAAAGTCGGTAGATATTTCGTATAATGTTCCCGTAGATCGTAAGGAACATATTATTGAAATTAATAGTGACAAATATCAGGCAAATGGACGCTATACATTAAAAGTACAAGCAACAGATCTCGCTGGAAATATAACCGATGAAAACAACGGTACATATGAGTTTTACGTTGATACAGATGCACCTACAGTTATTGAAGATCGGTATACTTATACACCCTCTATTCTGAAGTACTTCACTTTCGGAATTTTTGGCAATAATTCCGTTAGCCTTTCTGTTAAAGTTGAAGATAACGAATCTGGGTGTGGCTTTTCTGATGAAACCGATGAAAAAGTTAAGCTTAAGTGGGGCGAAGAAGAGTATAAAGTGAGTTCATCTTCTCCTAATGGACAGACGAGAGAATTCGTGTTTGATAATCTCCCTATAAATGCTTCTGGTACTGCTTATTTTATAATTGAAGACGCACTCGGAAATAAATCCAATTATTATCTTACAATAATAGATGGTGTGGTTTCAACTAATGAATCTAGTTCGACATTGTTGCAGCTGGAAAATGTAAAGCCGAGAGCTGAAATCATACTACCAGAGAATAACCAGTACATTGTTAATGGCGAAATATGGTATCCTTCTGCGTTCAATTATGAAGTAGTTGCCTCCGACAAAGACTCAGGTTTGAATAATGTTTCCTTGAATGTGAGGGATTCCAATAATAATGCTGTTTATGATCAGTACTCACATTCTGAAAATGGAGTAGTTGTTGATGGTCAAACAATTAAGTTTGCTTCTCCTGACACCAAAACCAAATATACTGATGAAGCGCGATATAACTATAGCATAGACTCCGAGGGGCATTATCTCTTAATTGCCGATTCTCAAGATAACGCTGGTAATAGCGCTTCTGAAGATACTGAGTTATCCTTGAAAAACAAACGTGAAAAGATTGTTCATATCGATACTAAAGATCCGATGATAACTGAATTTCGATTCGAATCTAAAGGTGAAAACGGCAGCGATATTGAATATTCGACTTATGGCTACTTCTTTAAGGAAGATACAATTGTGCGTGTCTATGTAAAAGATGAGGATGTTTCGTCAGGCATAAATTATGTCACATTATATCGCCGTGAATCCGGTCAAGAAAACCCTATTTCAGCAACTGTATATGCTAGTGGTACAGAAAACTGGAATTCTCAGGAGGGATACGCCGAGTTTAAGATTGAGAAAGGCTTCAAGGGACAAATATGGGCGATTGTCGTTGATAATGTGGCTTCCTCTAATTACTCAAACGATAATTATAGACATACATCAGGATTGAAATATGCAAACGGCACTATAGTTGAGGATGCGGTACTTCACACGAATGTTTCGTCTATTAGAATTGAAGAATCAAGCACAGTATCTCCATCAAATGTGTACCAGGAAAATGACACGAATATTGTATTCTACAATAAAGATGTTCCGCTTATTATTACCGTTGAGGATTCTTTTTCAGGCATCTCTGAAATAGAATGGTCGATTGCAAATGATAACAAACAAGGCATTATAACGGTAAATGAGAACGGGGATATTCAAACCACAGGTGATGAGGCTATTATCATCAATGAATCTATAGTAAGGGACTCTAATCTTGTAACGAGTTTACAATTCATGGTGACTGTAACCAGTGATACAAATGACAATCTTGTTTCTGTTAATTTGACAGATAATGCAAATAACAAAGCCGAAGCTGCAACTACAAAGAGCTATAATGTAGATAAGACTGCTCCCGCTATTTCATCAGCTCTAACTTCAAATGCAGCTTATTACAACGGAGATCAAGTTGTTACGATTACTATAGATGAAAGAAATTTCAGATCCAAAGATGTACATTTTACGTTGAATGGTGATGAAGTTGAAGTTACATCGTGGGAGAATGATCAAAATAACGCCAATGTACATATAGGAAAATATACAATCTCGAAAGACGGAGTTTATAGCTATAATATTTCCTATACCGATATGGCTGGAAATCACAGTCAAAATGGTTCGACCACTTCCTTCGTTGTAGACCAGACACCTCCGGTTCTTAAGACTAATTTCAATGAGTTTAAAACATCAAATAAGGAGCACTATTTTGGTGTTAGTCAAATTGACAAAAACATTGTAATAACAATCACTGAACATAATTTTGATCCTTCACTGGCACACATTGAAATAAAGAGAAAAGATCCCGGAGAAGCACATGATGAGACCGGAATGGAAATTATTTCAAGAGGTGATTGGAGTACAGATGAGAAGGATAAAGATAAACACACATTTACCATACCGTTCTCAAACAAGAAAGAAAACGGTAAATATGATACATATGATGGTATTTATGTCGTAAGTGTTACTCCATTTGATATGGCATCCAATTCAGCTCCATCACAAGAATCTGTAATATTTGAGATTGACTTCACAAATCCAGTCATATCGCAGAGAAATGGAAATTCTGTAAGTAATGCTGATAAGTCCTATACAAATTTGGAAATTTTTACCGATAGCACTGGTATTGAAGAGGGGTTTATTCCTTCTGTAGCAATGAGTGATAAAAATCTTGAACGTATAGAATATGTACTAACTGTTTACACACCAGAATACACAAACGGAAAAGAAATCGGTACAATTACTCCTTCAATGTATGAGGATGACGCAATTAAGCAGATTGTTGAGGTAGGTAATGAGAACGCTAAGACAAAAGAAGCGATATTCACACTCCCTGAATTCAAGAAAGATGGTATTTATTCTTTTGATTTAACTGCTGTTGATAAAGCGGGAAATAAGAGTGTACTGTGTCGAAACACATCAGTCTTAATGATGAACTCCGACGTACTCGCTTATATCACAGAAAGCAAAAAAGCCGATAACATCAAGGATTCTACAGGTTGGTACTCGTTACAGAAAGACGAGAAAACACCGATAAGCAAACGTCCTGACGATTTTAAGGATTTAAAAATCACAGTGTTCGCTCCTACAGATTCCAAAACCAATATCGTATTACGAGACCAAAATGGCAAAACAGATGATACCGGTTTAACAGCAGATAACAGCGAAGATATGTATGCGGTAGGTGTTTATAATTACACATTACCAGGTCAGTTCTTCATAGATAATTATCCTGAAGGAACGAATAAGGACATATATTTAAGAGCTGAGAACACGTATAATGGAGAAACTTCAAACATATCTCTTGCATGGATAAGGATAGATGCACTTGCTCCATCATGTAAATTACCGAGTGATCTGAAAAAAGGAGCGGCATTTATCAAGAATTCTAAGACATATACCATTACCGATATCAGTGAATCTCTTAATCCTGACGAGTGTAAAGTTTATGACAATGGAGTACTCATGACCGATTTCACTTATTCTGATGCGGATAAATCATTATCATACACATTAGATAAGGGAAGACATAATCTGAGTTTTGTTTTAGTTGATGAAGCGGGAAATCTTTATACAGTACAGGAAGTATCTTTCATTCAAGTAGGACTTCTCTATTGTCTGTGGTTTAGAATCCTATTGGGCTTCATTATCGCTGCACTCGTAGGAGTCAGCATATGGCTGTTCAAAAAGAAAAAATCACACACTTAATTGTCGAACACCCACGAAACACCAAAATCAAGCACCACACCCTCTTGTATTAAGCAAGAGGGTGTGAATATGAAATGGAGGAAATAAAATGTACACACCCAATCCTATAAACACAGATGATATCACACTCTCGGAGGACTTATTAGCTCTTACAGAGCAGATTGCAACAAATGTCCACGATGTGTGGGCGGCTGGACGTATTAAAGAGGGCTGGACTTATGGAGAGATTAAAAATACCGAAGAGAAAACCACGCCTTGCCTTGTACCGTATGATGAGCTACCAGAATCTGAAAAAGAGTACGATCGTAATACTGCGATAGAAACGCTCAAGCTGATTATCAAGTTGGGATATAAGATTACCCGAAAAGATATGGGTACTTAATTTCCTGGAGTATATGATAAAGAAAAGTCAACCGTAAATTAAATTTATGGTTGACTTTTAGGTTATTCAATTCCTTGCTTTTTGCTTCTGCCCTTAGCCTTGTCCTTCGGAGCTTTCGGCTTTTTTGCAAGTCTTGCGGCATCACGCTTCATCTTCGCTCGCTCAAAATAGCAAGTCTTTTCACGTTTCGGAGCATTCTTCTTTGCTTCGATAGCAACCTGATTCAGCTCATCCGTAAGGACTTTCAGCCTTTCCTCCTTGCTGTCAAGCTCATCCTGCTGAGGAAACGGCTCTGCTACGATCTTCTGAGCTTCTGCGTGGTCAAGCCGTAGCTTGGCAAGGTTCTCCTGAGTACGCTCGATTTTGCCGTCAATATTGTAGAGGGCAGCTTCAAGACGGTTCAGGTTGTGGGCAAAGCTCTCAATCAGCTTCGTGGTATGTGATGCGGCACCTTTCAGGCAAGCGGACATACCGCCGCCCATCATGTTGCTGTTTACCGTCACACTCAGGTCAAAGCCCTGGAATGAGCCGACTTTCACAGGTGTATCGGCATACTTGATAGCCAGTACCGCATCTTCCAAAGCCTTAGCCGCTTCTTTTCGGTCGGTGTACTCAGTCTCACCAATGATGATCTTGAATACGGGCAGTTTACGCTCAGGATCAATCGGGAGCTTGCGGAGTGCTTCACGGTCAGTATGTAGGTCATCGAGGATAGCAGTAAGTCTCTGTTCCAGTTCGGGGAACTTAGCGATTCTATCCTCCATTTCAAATACCGTGTTTCTATGCTCCGCAGCGAGTACCCTCAGCTCCTTCACATCGTTTTCAAGCATCAGCTTTTCCTTGATACGCTCATCGCCAGTACAGAGCGCCTTGATTTCCGAGTAAGTAAGTGCCTGCTGGTCCACATCTTCACACTTTCTTGCCGGAGTCTTGCTCGTCATGATCTGACTGATAAACCTCTGCTTGTTCTCCAAAGTCTGGTAGCTGTACGCATCGAACGTGCCTTTTGTGACATAGCGGAAGATCTGAACATTCTTGTTCTCATTGCCCTGACGGATAATTCTTCCGGCGCGCTGCTCAAGGTCAGCCGGTCTCCACGGAATATCGAGGTCATGGACGGCAATAAGCCTTTTCTGTACGTTAGTGCCTGTACCCATCTTGGCGGTTGAACCGAGCAGTACACTGATTTCTCCGCTGCGGACTTTATCAAAGAGGTCAGCCTTCTGCTGTTCGGTTTTCGCATCATGTATATATGCGATTTCCTCCGCAGTGATACCCTTAGCGATCAGCTTGTCACGAATATCGTCATATACACAGAAGTCGCATTCTTCTTCAAGCGACTCAACCTCAGCGATAGACTTCTTATCCTTAGCATCATCAGCATCTTCACCCTCGACCGCCGCTTCCTGAGCCTTATGCGGAACGCCCAAGTCACAGAAAATGATCTGCGTGAGCCTGTCCTCAGCCGTTTCAGCGTGGATACGGGCAACATTCTCAACACAGCGGTTAAGTTTGGTATCGGGATTATCCTCAAAGGACGGATCAATCAGACGAGGATCAAGACCGAGCTTTCTTCCGTCGCTTGTGATCTTCAACATATTGTCAATCGACGGATCAACATTGCCGGCATTGATAGCATCGGCTCTGTCGGCAAGCTCCTGAACAAGCTCCTGCTGGAAAGGAGTAGCATCAACCTGAACCACCTGATAATCACAGTCAGGCACATCAAGTTTCAGCGTATCAGCGGTACGAATGTCAGCGACCTGTTTGAACATGGACATAAGCTCAGGCAAGCCGGTGTAGTTTGCAATGCGTGTGCGCTCTTTGAAACCGTTACCCGCTGGCTTTAACTCCCAATCTGTTTTCTGTTCACCGAACACCGCAACCCAGTTGTCGAAGTGCTGTAAGCCGTGATCGCTCAGGAAGTCATATTCAAGGTAACGCATCATGGTGTGCAGCTCGGTAATGGAATTGCTCAGAGGTGTGCCAGTTGCAAAGATAACGCCCTTGCCGCCTGTCTTTTCATCGAGGTATCTGCATTTGAGGAAAAGATCAAGTGCTTTCTGAGAAGCCGAGTTGGAAATTCCGGCTACATTCTGCAATTTTGTGGCGACAAAGAGGTTCTTGAACTCGTGGGCTTCATCGACGAACAGACGGTCGATACCGAGCTGTTCAAAGGTCAGAGTATCGTCCTGACTTGCTTTTTGTAGCTTGTCAAGCTGCTTTTGCAGGCTCTTACGAGTACGCTCCATAGCCTTAATCTGGAACTTAGAGCCTTCGCTCTTTTTAAGCTCCTCGATACCACGCAGAATATCGTCGATTTGGCTCTGAATGGTCGTTACCTGTCTCTCCTTAGAAACAGGAATTTTGCCGAGCTGAGAATGACCGATGATAACTGCATCATAGTTGCCAGTAGCGATTTTTGCAAAGAGCTGCTGGCGATTTTCCTTCTTGAAGTCCTTTTTGGTTGCAACAAGAATGTTAGCACCTGGGTAGAGCTTCTGAAAATCGTCACCGATCTGCTCTGTCAGGTGATTCGGCACAGCAAATAGGCTCTTGGTACAAAGACCTAACCGCTTGCTTTCCATTGCTGTTGCAATCATTTCATAGGTTTTGCCCGCGCCGACGCAGTGAGCGAATAATGTGTTACCGCCAAACATAGCGTGTGCGATAGCGTTTTTCTGATGATCGTGCAGGTGAATGTCCGCTGTCATCATCGGGAAAGAAAGTGCCGAACCGTCAAACTCACGGGGACGGATACTGTTGAACAGCTCATTGTAACGCTCCACAATAGCTTCACGGCGGACGGGATCTTTGAAGATCCACTCCTTGAAAGCCTTGCGAATATCGTCAGCTTTACGCTGTACCACACGGGTAGCATCAATATCTACCACACGCTTTTCCTTTGTATCGCCCAATCCGTCCGGAACCTCAATAGTCTTGTAGACCTTCGGCTCTTGCAGATTCAGCAAATGCTCAAAAATATCGTAGGCGTTCATCTTATGAGAGCCGTACTTCTGAGTCGCAAGCACCGACCTGTCGGAAGATTTGTTGCTTACATGGAAAGAGTTAGCGTGGACGGAGTATTCTACCCCTACGATAGCAGACTTGTTCCACCTTGCAGACGGACTGTCACTCCGCTGATACGCCGGAGTCTGCAACAGCTCATACATGAACTGCTCGTAATACTTCGGATCAAGCCAAGCGGCACCGAGCTTAATGTCAATATCTCCGGCTTTCAGCGGTTCAGGCATAGCCTGTTTCAACGCAGACACGTTTATATTGAAATCGGGATCGTACTCAGCGATCTCCTCAGCTTCACGGAGCTTTTTGCGAATATCGCCTGACAAGTATTCACTTGCAGTCTGATACTCGTTCTCCATATGGGGAATCTTGAAAATCTCGCCCGTAAGGTCGTGCTTCAGCTCGTCCTCGGTCATACCCGTGAGCTTTCCCATGTACTCAAAGTCCACTCTTGCTTTCTCCGCAATTGAAAGCGTGAGAGCTTCAAGTGCGGTATCAACGTGTTCCACAGCCTTCGGCGGTACGATAGTCCGCTTTGTGAAAATATCGGACTTTTCAAGGAGCTTAGTCTTATCATAGCTCTTTTCCAGTCCTGCCACAAGGTTATACGAAACATCTTCCGCAAAGTAACGCTTGTTGGTCTGCGAGTGGATAAGCCCGAACTTCTTGTAAAAATCGTCATAAGCTGTATTCAGCTTTGCCTGCAAATCCTTGATAACGCTGTCAGGCTTGTCAAGCTCCATCGCTTCAATAAGCTCTCTCGTCAGATCACGCAATTCAATAAAAGCAGTAAAACGCTTGTGCTGTGCAGTACCCTTATCGAAACGGAACTCACAGGCAGCGTTATTCTTTTTGAAGAACACCTGATCGTCAGAAAGGAAAAAGCTGTAATTACGCAGTTTAGAGGGAATCTGCACCTGAACACCGTCGGCAGTCTTAGCGTAAACATCTCTGCCGCGCTCATGACTGATCTCCGCAGAGAGCTTGCCAACAGCTTCATGGAGTGCTGTTTTCAGGTCGAAGCCGTCCTCTGCGACAACCATAGTTCCGCTGCCGTAGAGCTTGTTGCCCTCGACCACCGTGCCAAGCACCATATCAGGGTGCTGTTCAAAGTATTTGTTGATCGGCAGTTCGTCTTCAGTCTGCCCGATATGTACCCAATCAGGAATATCGGACATTTCGGCAAGCGACTTGCCCTGATGCTTTTTCAGGAAGATAATATCCGTGGTGACTTCCGTGCCTGCATTGTCCTTGAAAGCTCCGTTCTTACCGCCCGGAAGTCTGATCGCGCCGATGAAGTCAGCCTTGTCAGCCAACATCTGGCGAGTGCTTTCATCACGCTTGTCAAGTGTGCCTGCCGAGGTCACGAATGCCATGATACCACCGTTTTTCAGCTTGTCGAGAGCTTCCGCAAAGAAGAAATCGTGCAGTTTCGTGGTATCGTGAACGGTATCACGGAAACCAAGCTCACCGAACGGCACATTGCCGACAGCCACATCAAAGCTGCCATTCTGAAAACGGTTCTGCTCAAAACCCTGAATTGCAATATCCGCATCAGGATAGAGAGCCTGAGCAATTCTGCCGGACAGCGAGTCGATCTCCACGCCGTAGAGCTGAGAGTGTGTCTGCATATCTTCGGGCATACGACCGAAAAAGTTTCCGATACCCATTGCAGGCTCTAAGACATTACCGCCGTCAAAGCCGAATTTACCAAGAGCTTCGTAGATTCCGTCAATAACGGTCGGGCTGGTATAAAACGCATCATTGACCGTTGAACGAGCCTGAGCGTACTCCTGCGGAGTCAGCAGCTCGGAAAGCTCCTTATACTCTGCGGCCCACTTCTCATCATTCTTATCAAAAGCCTTAGCCAAAGCACCCCAACCGACATATTTCGACAAGGTTTCCTTTTCCTCAGCCGTTGCAGGACGCTTCTCATGTTCAAGCGTTTTAAGCGTCTTAATTGCATCGACATTGGCGCGGAACTTTGTCTTTGCTCCGCCATCACCGAGGTTATCATCTGTGATCGTGAAGTTATCGCCCTTTTCGGTTTCAGCCGCAGGAGCTTCTCCCGCAGGCGCAGTCTCCACCGCTGTAACGGGAGTTTCTGCAATATCTGCCTGAACTTCGGCTTCGGGCTGTTCACGCTCCAAGCTGTCAATAAAATGAAAGCTCATAAGCATATCGCCGTTATCGAGCCGAGAAGTCAGTTCACTGCCGTCAAACGTCCAGTTCTTCGCACGGTCAAACTCCATGTGGAGGTCTTTGCCCGTAGGTTCGCCGTTTTCATCGAGTTTTCTGGAAGTAAAATCAACGGTGCTTACACCCGTGACGATTCTGCGTTCTCCGATACACTCAGGACGGAGATGATCGGTGATCTCAAACATCATTCCCGGTTTGATAGCCTTTTTGAGCTGAGAGAGATTCTTGACCGTCGGAATCTCAGGCTTTTCCGCTTCGGGATTAACCGCTGGCTCAGACTTCACAGGTGCAGACTGCTCCTTTTCAGGTTCAGCCTTGCCGATATATTCATAAAGACCGCTGTTAAGGAGCTTATCATAGGAGATATTCTCCGTGATAGCAAAGCCGCCGCTGTCACGCTGAACTGTGCAATCGTCCGTATAGAACGGCAGCGCACCTGTCAGCGAAATAACCTCAGAAACCTCGCCAGTAATTTTGTGACTAAATCGGTCTCCAACCTCGACGGTATGAGGAGACTGTTCCTCAGCAGACTGCTCTGCTTTGAGCGCCGCCCTCTCTGCTTTCTGTTCGGCAGAAAGGTATGTGTCGTCCCTGAGCCGTGATTCGGTCATTGTCGCAACATTATACCACGAATGACGGAATTTCTCGCCATTCTCAAAGGAGAACGTCAGCCCCTTGCTATCATAATCGACGAGCGAGATTTTCCCCTCACCGCTATGACCGCCCGTGCCGTACTCCTTTTTCAGAAAATCGGCTAACTGCTGTACAGTCGGGTGCTGTTCCTCATAGAAGTCCTGCACACGGAGCTTGCCGTGAACAAAGCCAGTTCCACGGTCGATCTCAGCGGCCAATGCTTCATAGACCTGAACACCGTCAACTACCGGACCTTTGGAAAACTCGGATTTTGATTTTTCCTTTTCAGTATTTGAAGCCGTCAACGGTTCGGAATCGCCAAATAAAGAAAGCTGTTCGCCCTCAATATCGGGATTCTCCCAAAACGGCACATCATCTTGCTCATTTCGCTGAATTTCGTCAATGACTGTTTCATCGGTAAACAGAGGTTTATCAATAACCGCAGTATCCTCAACAGGTGTCTCCACCGCAGAAGCATCATTAACGCGCATAACACCCAGCTCATAAGCAAGCAAGTCAAGCTCTGACGTGTGATTCTCATAGGTATCAATTGAAATGATACACTCAGCGTTATCCACGATAACAGTCGCACCGAGGGAAAGTGCCTTGTCCTTGATCTCAGCAAGACTTTCAGCATCGCCTTTATATTTCAGCGTTACCGCAGGAACAACATCGGCAGGAGAAGAAATATCCTCAACCTCAGAAGCATCGCTCATAAGGTCAACTGTCTGTTCGTCCTTGCCCGTATGCCTGTCAATTACTTCATCGGGAACAGAAACAAGCTCGTTGAAATCAAGCCCCGTCAGACCGTTCTCAATCATATCTTCGATACTGTCATACTGCTCCGTACTATATACGTCTCCGTCAAATTCATAAGTGATCTTGAAGTCTACAAGGTCAGCCGTAACCTGAATTGGCAGTTCATCGTCTGTCAGTGTAGTATAAGCCAGTCCAACATTATGCAGATCGGAGAAATCAGCACCGTCACGATATTCCGCTTTACAGAAATCATTGATAAGATATTTTGCTCTGTCAAGCGGAGTTTCAAAGGTACGCTGAAAGTCCATGATCTCCACAGGTTTGTTAGGGTTATGCTCAAGCATTGCTGTTTGCAGGAGCTTCGGGAAAGTTGACAGCTCACGGTACGGCTCGATCTCCATTTTATCGCCACGGTTATAAATACCGCAGACAGGCTCACCGCCGTAAAACAGCTCACCGACCTTTTCTCCGTCAGTAATAGCCAGTTTCCATGTACCGCCCTCAGTTTCCGCAGATTCACAGTCAGTGCCGAAAAACGTATCGACAACCTGCTGTAATGTCTGAAGCTTTTCCGCTTCACGCTTAGGAGGATTCAGCTCAAACGCTTCTTCGATAAGAACAGTATATCCTGCTTCACGGAGCTTTGCGGAGTATTTGTCCTTGACATGAGCCGGAAAGCCGACCATAGGTTGACCGTTCTTTGAAAGCATACGCAGTCCGAGGACTTCTTCACCGATCTCCGCATTTTTGCCGTACATTTCATAGAAATCACCGACCTTGCGAAGCGATACCGGACCTTTATCTTCGGGTTCAGCCTTTTCCACAGTTTGACCGCCCTTAGACAGAATTTCAAATCCCTTACTTTCCATATCTTCCTGCCAGCCGTCATACGAAAGCACATCGGAAGTCGAAAGCAGAATACCGCCGTAATCTGGAGCGTCAAGGTCTTTCAGAGAAATACTCTTATCGCTAATCTTCTCGACCTCACGGCGAGCGCCGTCATACATGATAACATCACCGACAGCGAGATTGGACACCTTTGCAGTTTCGGGCTTCTCCTGCACAAGCTCCTTTTCACGGAAGAACTCAGGCATTTCAGTAAAGCCGAAGCTGTCACAGAAATAAGCTGTATCTTTGCCGTCAACTGAAATGACAATAACATCGGAAACAGACAGAGAATGACCTCTGAAATCTTCGGGGTGTTTGGTGTTAAACTGCGTATAGAGTGCTTCAAGAGTTGCATTGCCTCTGAACTCTCCGACTTCACCCTCATAGACAAGCTCATAATCATCGTGATTGAGCTGTACGCCGTTCTTTCTGAGCTGTTCCATATCCTCAAAGCGGACACCGTGATACTTCTCACCGCTGGGCAACTGATAGATCTTGAAAGTACCCTGTGCCTTTTCCACATCATCATAGGTGCGGATCGGGTGCTGTGCCTTGAAATCGTCGAAGATACGCTGTTCCTCAGCGGTCAGCTCAGAGTGTGCTTCAAGGAAAGGAACGAAAATGTCAAGCATTCTCTGCGCTCTTTCCTTATATTCCGGCTGATTGAACGGGTGCTGCGTATAGCCGAGGATACCCTCATTATATGTGCGGATATGGTCAATCAGCGAACCGCCGCCTGTGCCTTTGCCGTCGCCAATATCAAAGCGGCCGTCATAGTTGAACTCCTCACCGCCGATGACAGCAGTAATGCTGAAATCGGTCTTTTTATACCAGCCTGCTTTCAGCTCAGGGATATTTCTCTCCGAGTGCTGTTTCTCATCGAGGTATTCAAGGACAGCATTGCCGAGAGCAAAACTACAATCAGGGTGTGCTTTTGCAAAATCATCAACGATACTGCTTTCACTAACCCATTCATCATCACCCTTTCCAAAACGGAAGGACAGACTGTCGGGAGCAATCTCAGGTTTTTCAGCTTGAAAGGTAACATTGTACTTGTGCTTTGCGATACAAGCAAAGGCTTTCTCTGTCTGGTCCTCATCACCGAGAACATCAAACAGTGCCTTTTTGATACGGTTGAGCTTCGGGATATTATCGCCGTTCTCCCAACCGTGGAGTGCGGCACCGTCAAATGCAGAGATAAGCTCCTTTACCGTATCATCGGAAATATCGGGAATATCGACCTTGATATAATCAAGCACTGCCCAATAAGCCAAGTCCTCATATTCCTCATGGATACGGTCAATGAACGCCTGTCCGATCTCCTCAAAGGAAACGAAACGCTCCATACCGCCGAAACTGCACTTGTAACCGTCCTCAGTCCTCTCCGTATGCAGAGAGTGACGGAGATTTTCAGCATAATAATATGTGCGGTCAGACATTTCGCCCTGTTCAAAGACGAACTCAATATCTGATGAATTGCCGCCCTCCAACAGTCCGAGAGCAAGCTCACGACGAATATCGTCACCCTGATGATAACGCTGGGCGAGGTCATAGTACTCAGGTTCGCTCATGTGATAGCCGAAAGCAGCCTTGTCATTGGGCTTATGATTATCAAGATACCCACGCTCAAACAGCGGATATGCCATATCCTCCCATTCATCTGAGGACGGAGTGCGCTCCGCAATGAACTTTGCAAGGTCAGCCTTCGGGAACAGCACTTCTTCCTCAGTCGGCACTCTTTCAGCGTTCTCACGGTTGATAACTGCCTGCTTATGGGCAGTCAGAAAGTCAGCAACATCGGATTCCTGCAAAGCATTGTGCAGAATCTCGTCATAAGCCTGAATATCCTCAGCGGTGAAACTCTCGTCAATGCTGTCAATCTGTCCTCTTGTCACATCACCCACGAACATAGCAGTAATAGCGGCCCTCTGTTCATCGGAGAAATCGTGCTGAGAGAAAAAGTCGGAAAGCTCGATACTGCGATCAAAACTGGACTTTGCTTCAAGCATATCGGTGAGCTTGCTGTTTTCGCCGTATCTCTCTGCAGGAGCTTGTGCCAAGTATGCCTGAACAAGAGACAGCATTTCACCGAACTGTGCTTCATCGTATCTGCGGTCAAAGAAATCAGCAAGATCAAGCTGCATATCCTCAACAGCAAGACGATGAACTACGGGCGAAAGTGCGATATTCTGCTCCATAGAAAGACCGAGGTCAGTCATTTTGCGGAGCATATTTGTCTCACGGACAGCGTTCTCCAAAGCTCTGTGAAATGCAGGAGCGTTCTCCTTATCGACCGCAAAAGCAACCTTACCGTCACGGACAACAGCATGATAGCTCACACTTGTTTCAAGGAAAGGCTTGACCTCTCCGAACTGATCAGGTGTGAGCTTGCTCATATAGTAATGGGTATCACGGTTTGCACGATAGTCACGATTGCCGACTTCCTGCGCTTTATCGGGACTTGCGAACTGCTTACGCATATTCACGACTTCGTCCCTGATGTTGCGGACAGCAAAGAGGTCAGCGTGAGAAACCGTCAGCGTACCCTTGCCGGACGGATAGACTCTGCCCGAAAACTGCATACCACGGGCTTTCATGATCTCAGCCATTTTCAGCACAAGGTCACGGTCAGCGGAAAGGTACTCTTTCAGCGGAATATAACGATACTCCGCTGAACCGAAGATGTTTTTTTCGGGCGGAGAATAAGGTCTGTTGGATTTGGTGGGAACAAGGTCGGGAGTGCCTGCGATACGCTTGAACCACTCTATATCTTTATCATTGATCGCCATAATGACGGAATTATCACGGGCATAGGCATAGTAATTGATGCCCGAATTATCAAGCTGTTTCTGCAATCTTGCAAAATCCGCAGCCTGGATCGTCACAAGGTTTTTGTCTCTGTTATCTGTTGCCTTGTTCCACATTTCGTTGCCGTAATACTGCATATTCGTTTGCTGAACCTCCTTTTTTTCAGTCTCATGTTCTACTTGTTTTGGGATACAACGAAGCATATCATTCCAGTCTTTATATGTATCGGGAGTGATAACACGCTTCATGTCTGGATACTGCTCCTGCAAACGCTGGGCAAATTCATTGCCTGCGGTATCATTGTCGGAGCAAAGGAAAACATTCTCAGGCGGGATATTATGACGGAGCATCGTGTCAAGAACGATATTCGGCTTCACGCCCATCATGGAAACAAGCCTGCAATCCGTCATTTCCTTATCGTGCATTTGCAGATAGGAGAGCATATCTATTGCACTCTCAAAGAAAAAAGCCTTTTCGCCCGTGCCGCGGACAACCTCAAAGCCGTGCCCATCGGCTGAATGTTCGGCAATACCCTTGAATCGGTGTTCTGTCGAAGTACCGACCTTTTCAGCACCGATGACCTTGCCGTTATCGTCATAATATTTGAAAAGCACATTGCCTGTCTTTTCTTCCTGAGATACTACGCCCTGTCTCACAAGTGAAGCCACAAGGTCATAGTCAAGCCCTCTGGTCTTGCAGAGATACGCAAATACACGCCTGCAATTATCAGCTTCGGCAAGGGAAAGCTCCCTTGCCGTTACTGTTTTCGGCTTCTGTTCGTAGGTGCGGGACGGAGTATATGTCAGGTCATAGTGTTCACCGTTGAGGGCTTCAACGGCTTCTACAAAGGACATTCCCATAAACTCACGGAGAAATCCGATATTGTCACCGCCTTCACCTGTGCTGAACCGATGCCACACACCACGTTCGCCCGGACCGTTATCCTTGATGTGCAGACTGTCGTGTTCCTTCCATACATACTCCTTGCCGACCTTTTTCAGATCAAAGCCGTGAGACATGAGGAACTGCGGAAGATTGACGTATGCCGCCCTTTCTTTCTGTTCGTCTGTTATTCTCATTTATTCAAGTCCCTGATTATTTCTCTTTTTGGGTGTCTGCTGTTTCTGCTGCGGATTCTTCTGCTGTCCGCGCCCGCTGATACGCTGAACGTCCTTCTGCATTCGTCCACGGGAAAAGAAAGCTCTCTGCGAATCCTTCTTTGCGACCGTGACCGCAGACTTTGCACCGCCGAATACCGCAGAATGTTCTACGCCCTTAGCGGTCAGCTCTGCGGACTTCTTACGAGCCTGCCCCTCGTCCATTCGCTGGGTGAAACGCTCCTGTTTCGGGAGAGCCTTGAAAAAGTCGGAATTTACAAACTCCACGGCTCTTTCACCCTTGACAGCACTTTCGATCTGCTTATATGCCGGAGCGTTTGCCTTTGAAACTGTGACCGCTACCGTGTCATTTTTGCGGACAACCGCAGAATACGGAATATTTGCCTTTTGCAGCTCTGCCACAATCTTTCGTGCCGTGCCGATAGGCTCTACACGGGTATGCTTATCTTCCTTGCCGAGCGAAGCATAGTATTCGGGATTGATCGTCTGATACTTGCCCTTTTCGCCTTTACCGCCGTTCTCCTGCGCCGCTTCTGTTCTTGCGATCTTGCCGATAGCGGCATACATAATATCGTTGAGGGCAGGAACATCTTTCTTTGAAACGGTAATGCCGACCTTATCCTCGCCCTTAGTGGCAGCGGAATAGTCAATGCCTGCCGCCGTAAGAGCTGTCATGACTTCGACCGCCTGAATATCCGTCATTGTCTCCACATGGCGGTCATTGCGGGGAAGCTCCTTGTAGTAATCGGGATTCACCTTGAAACCGCCGTCATCGGTCAGAACTGCATCGCCGTTTTCGAGCATAGCTGTCAGCCAGCTATCGACCTCGACTTCATCAGCCATATCCAGTATTTCAAGCTGTTTCTTCATGTTTACAAGCTCATCGGCGGCATTGTCCCTCATTTCCTGCGGTACAAACGGGTTCTCCGCAATGCTCTCCATATTCTTGATAGCTTCACGAAGCTCCGCCCTTGCCTTATCAATATCTTCCTTGCTGCCGTTATTGATAAGACTGTCGATCATGTTGTAATCATCTTCAAGCTGCATTTCTACACCCGCAAGGGGCTGAATACCGAGCTGATCGGCAAGTGCGGCGACCTGCGACCTGTCGAGCGTTTCCACTTCCTGTGCCGCCTGCACAGCCCCCTCAGCAAGTGTGGGCATATCCATTGTGCCGTCCTGCACCATTTGTCCGAGTTTGTCGCCGGTCAGCTTCATGGACGCATCAAGCTGATCGTTAGTTTGCTCTGCATAGTGCGTTTCGGGACGGGCGAGCTTCATGATCTTATCGTCAAGTGCCGTGATACGCTCATTCACGCTTTTAAGCTGTTCGGAGAGCTTATACTTGTCCACCACGCTTGTGGCAGGATCATTGTATGTAGTGAGGATCTCCTGCTTTTTGGCTTCAAGAGAAGCCTTCTTATCGCTCAGACAATCGACCGTTGCACCGTTCAGCCGTGTCATAGCATCGGCAAAGGCTTCACGGCGTTCCTTATTGAAGCCGATAGAAAAGCTCTTGATCGTATCATTGAGAGCAACCACACGGTTCAGCTTGTGTTCAATACGGTCACGCTTGGCAGTCATGGTGTCGATCTTCTTCCAACCCTGTTCGACCTTCTGTTCACGCTTCGGGATCTTCTGCTCACGGATAGCGGATATACGCTGTTCGTTGATCTCAATGATCTTGCGGATACCCGGCAGATTGCCGACTGTCGCTTTGAGCATACGGTTCGTATCTTCGAGCTTGTCAGCCTTAGCAGACAGAGCTTCGATCTTCGCCTTGTTGCGGTCAATCTTGTCCGTCTGATTAGCGATCTTTTCATCAAGGGAGTCGATACGCCCCTGATGAAACTCCGCCTTAGCGTTCAGAAAAGGAAGAAGTTTTCCCGACTTCTGAGCGCCTGTTTCGTCCTGCTGATGTTCCTGCGCCTGAGCCTGTTTTCTGCGGAGTTCTTCCTCCGCATCGACCGCAGGCTGTTCGGCGGTACGCTTTTCATCATTATCCTGTACGGGCATAGGCTACCTCACTTTCTGCGCTTCACGATGATGATGACTGCTGCGGTCACTGCCGTAACAACGGCACTTCCGATGATGATAAACTTCTTCATGGTCTGTACTTCCTTTCTCTTTCTTCGGTCTGAATGATACGCTCCTGTTCGTCACGCTGTCTGCGTCGGGCGATCTCAGACAAATGTTTGTGGGCTTCTCTGGTAAAATGGTCATTGGCATGACGGCGCTGATAAGCATTGTAAAGCTCATCAAATGTAGGAACTGTATCCGCCGTCTGCACTGGTTCGGTAGGAGCTTTCTCCTGTTCCTTTCTGCGCTCATACTCCTGAATATCCGATACAGTCCTGCCGTTCAGCGTATGGATACGTTCAAGCTCACGCTGAAGCGTGACCTTATCGCAGAACCAAAAATTGACGTAGGTCTTGCAGAGTGCAAGCTGAATCTCATCGGGACGGGACTGCAATGTGCCTATCGTGGTATTCAGCACCTCGGCAACCTCTCCCAAAAGCCGATAATAGCCGTCAGGCTCACCGTACACTTGCAGCTCACGGAGCAGAGCTTCATAATCTCCCGAATTTGCCTTTGCGATAATATCCTCGACCTGTTCCTTGTAGCTGCCGTCATAGGTAAGCACTATTTCGCTGTCACCGAATCGTGCTGAAAAAGGAATACCGCTTTTATCGAGGGCAATAACAATGTCAGATGCTTTAGTAGTCTCAAATCTTGCAAACTCCTTGTTGCTTATAGTGCCTACATCGACACCGCTGATATACGGAAACTCTGTCATGTGGAGATCATCTCCCTGATGTTGTCGATCAGCTCGGTATTGGTGCTGTCGGGATCGTACTCCATAGCGTATGCACCACAGATATTCTCTTGAATGCGGTGAGGGAGCGACCTCAGCTCACGAACGGGAGTGCCGATCAGCTTTGCAACCTTGTCTAAGTCAGCGACCGCAAGAGCCTTGTTCACAAGGTCGTAGAAACGGGCTGTCTGTGAGCTGTCCATCATGAACTCATAGACGATAGTCTGCTGTGTCTCATAGTCAAGGCTGCGGAGTGTTGCAAGTGTGATGCCCGTGGACTTGGCGACCTCTGCAAGCTCAATGTAGATAGAACCTTTCTGCCACAGGTTATCGAGGGCTTCAAATATAGCCTTTTTGTCTTCGTCGTTCTTAACGGCGACCTGTTCAAAAACCGCAGTCATGCTGTTTTTGATCTCATCGTCCATAGCGGTAATGCTGTCCTCGGAGACACCGAGGATTTTTGCGACTTCCGCAAGCTGGTTATTGTTCATAAAGATTATCCTTTCGTATCTATTCAGTCCTGTTGTTTAATCATGCAATAAATATGCAAATGCGCTTTGAAACAAAACAGAATTGCTTATGCTCCGACTTGCATTGCAGCAATATAAGATTGTTCAGAGCAATAATAATCAAATATGAAGACGACATCTTGTTTTATTTCTTATTTTAACAACAGGACTGAATAGTTACATCCTTTCTGCTTTAAGCCAAATAATTGACTTTTCGGCGGTAGTTTGTTATAATGTAAGAAGAAGTTGTCGGGATTACAGCCCGATAATTCTTAAATATCGGTTATTTGCTACTGTATAATTAAAGATTTGGAAGAAGGTAAACAGAATATGAATATTGATGTCAGAGATACAGAGATTATTATTGATAGTAAGGTCTTGGCGTTTCCGGCTTCTTTCAGCGATTTACAGGACATACTTGGAGAAGCAAGGATCGTTCCGAAAAATGATAGAGCCAACTATTATATTTTCGACAAGTTGGGCATAACTTTTTGCGATGTCGACGAGAGGTATCTTAAACGCAGAAAAGCTTTTATTGACAAAGAGCATCTGATATCTTATGTGACTTTTTTTATCGACGACACAGAACTAATGAATGAAGCAGAGATACCAGCAGAGCGTTTTAATGGAAACATCACATTTTTCGGCAGAGAATGGGACAGTCTAAAAAAATCTGATGGATCATCCCAGTATTTTTTCTGCAAAGACGGCGAATATAGATTTGCTCATATTAAGGCTATCATACGTGGAAATGATGATGAATCCAATTACACAGACGGTCGTTTTTCAAAAACACTGTATCTCACATTTGCACCTGAAAGACCAAAATCGACTGAAAACTACAATATATCTGCCCCTCAAGAGGAATGTGTGACCTTTACTAATCTCAATTTCAAACTTGCAGTAATACAGGAACTAATGTATAATATGGAGATTCTTAAACCGTATTTTGATATATATGATTATTTGAAGTTCAAGAAAAGCAAAGCAAATACTGAGACTGAAAAGAACATAAAAGCTGCAGTTGACTTTTTTAAGAACTTGCCTGTTCCGCAAAGACTTGCAAAAGAACTTACAGATATAACCATGGACGGTGGCAACGAGATTTATGGGAATATTGCTCCTTTGTGGGACGGTGAGGACGGAAGATTTGATCTCGACGAAATATCTCCCGATGAACTTAAATGTTTTCCAAATCTCAGAAAAATTAAGCTTATGTCATCAAAACCTGAAAAGATAGTTGCACTGTGCGAAGAATATAATGTTGAGGCAACTACTTAATGTCAGTGTAACAGCACAATTTATAAAATCAGTTTTTTAGTAGAGCAAAAATAAAAACATTAGACCAACGATTTCACAAAATTATCTACTTACAGCAAGGGCAACCTTGCTGTTTTTATTTACCTCTCTCCGTTTTCCACTGATAGTACATTTTGCCATTGTACGGATTCTCCACGATCTCAGGGCGGACGATAGTCTTTTTGCCCTTAGAAATGTAGCTTGTGGACTTGCCGCCAAGAAGTGTCTTGACCTGCGCATCGGAAAGCTCCACGCCATACACCTTAGCGATATTCATACCGCATTTGCCCTTGCAGTAATAGCCGAACTTGCCCCTGATTACCTCAGCACCGCATTTCGGGCATCTTCCGGCAGGCTCATGGCTGTCCGAAAGTGTAACAGACTTATCCGCCGAGCCGTATTTCCTGCACATTTCAGCCACAAACTGCTGAATGCCGGACATAAAGACCGATTCGGGCAGGCTGCCGTGTTCGATCTGCTGTAACTTCGACTCCCATTCCGCCGTCAGCTTTGCCGACTTCACTTCATCGGGAACAACAGTAATAAGCTCTCTGCCTTTATCCGTAGAACGGAGCTTTTTGCCGTCACGCTCTACATAGCCGTTCTTGACAAGTGCTTCAATAGTGGCAGCTCTTGTCGCAGGAGTACCGAGTCCCTTTTTCTCCGTGTCCTCGGCATAGTCCTCGTTGCCTGCACGTTCCATAGCGGATAACAGCGTATCTTCAGTGTAGGGCTTCGGCGGACTTGTGAAGTGTTCGCCCTTGCTTGCCTTTGCGGTAAAGTTCTGTCCCTCGGATACCGCAGGCAGAGCCTTTTCATCATTCTTCTTGTCGGACTGCTTGGCGTAGGCTTTCCAACCAATATCAAGGACAGTCGTGCCTGTTACCGTGAACTCCGCACCGTTACAGATACTTGTCAGCCTCACCGCTTCATACTTGTGAGCCGGAGCCGTTGCACAGATCAGCTTTGTGGCGATCAGCGTGAGGATATTCTTTTCGCCGGTCGGCAGAGAAGAAAGGTCAGCCGTTGCAATACTGCTTGTGGGGATAATCGCATGATGCCCCGAAACCTTGCTGTTGTTGATGACTTTGGAAATATCGGGAGTATGGGAAATACCAAACCCGAAATGACTATCGCAGAGCCATAACACATCGAAAGCTGTCTGCACCATATCATCGCTGAGATACTGGCTGTCGGTACGGGGATAGGTGACGAGCTTTCCCTCATAGAGCGACTGCGTATAGTCAAGTGTCTGCTGGGCAGTATAGCCGAAAGCCTTGTTTGCTTCTCTTTGGAGCGTTGTCAGGTCGTAGAGCTTCGGAGCTTTTTCAGTCTTGACTTCACGCTTGACCGATGAAATAATGACCGATTTGCCGTTACAAGCAGAAACAAGCGTATCAGCGTTAGCTTCATCATCAATTCTTGCAGAAGAAAGAATGAAATCACCGCAGTTAAGGTCAGCGGTAAAATACTTCTGCTTGACGAAATGCTCAACATCATGGTCACGCTGAACGATCATCGCAAGCGTGGGAGTTTGCACTCTGCCGATATTCAGCTTACCGCCGTAACGGACGGAGAACAGCCGAGAGCCGTTCATGCCCACAAGCCAGTCTGCTTTCGCCCTGGCATAGCCTGCATCGAACAGGCAGTCATAAGCGGACATAGGCTTCATATTGGTGAGCGCCTTGCGGATAGCCGACTCCTCAAGAGAGGATACCCATAAACGCTTCACAGGCTTGCGGCACCGAGCCATATTATAGACATAGCGGAAGATACATTCGCCCTCACGGTCAGCATCGGTAGCACAGATGATCTCCGTCACATCACCCCTGTTCATCAGGTCTTTGATGATATTGTATTGAGCCTTTGTGCTGTCAGTGACCTTAAACAGCCACTTTTCGGGAATCATCGGTAGCTGCGAAAAGCTCCACTTCTGTTCCCAGCCGTTGCCGTAGCCATTCGGATATTTCAGTCCGACCAAGTGACCGACACACCATGACACGATATAGCCGTTTCCCTCGGTGTAGCCTTTCTGAACCTTGTCCGCACCGACCACGGAACTGATTGCACGGGAAACGGAGGGCTTTTCGCCCACGATCAAAATTGACATTATTTTCATTCCTTTCGATTTCTATTTTCCAAATTCTTGATTTTTTCGATTTTGGGAAACAGAATTGATTTACCAAATATTTTCTCCTATTTTTGTTCCTAAATTGTTGACATTTCTCCTAAATAGGAGTATAATATAGGAGAACAAAAATTTAGTAGTAGGAGAAAAACAATGCGAAAATTCGATTATTCAAAATTTGAAAATTGCTTGTGGGATAACGAAATACTCCGCTATCTCACCCAGATACATGAACACAAGGGCAGACAAGAGCTTTTTTCCCGTCAGAAGCCCGTTGAATTAGAAAAACTTACCGAAGTTGCAAAGGTTCAGTCCGTGGAATCATCTAACCGTATCGAGGGTATCATAACAACAAGCACCCGTATCGGTCAGATTGTCAAGGAGAAAACCACACCGAAGAACCGTGATGAAAAGGAGATCGCAGGATACCGTGATGTTCTGAATACCATTCACGAAAGCCACGATTATATTTCCATCACAAGCAACATCATTCTTCAGCTTCACCGTGACCTGACTAAATACTCCGAATCAGGCTTAGGCGGTACTTATAAGATCACGCAGAATTATCTGAAGGAGACTCGCCCCGACGGTTCTGAATTTATCCGCTTCACACCTGTTCCGCCCTATGAAACTGCACCTTGTATTGAAGCGATATGCGAGAATTATAAACAGGCTACCCAATCCGAGAAGATTGATCCGCTTCTCCTTATTCCTGTTTTTATCCATGATTTTCTCTGTATCCACCCGTTCAATGACGGAAACGGCAGAATGAGCCGACTTCTGACATTACTGCTTTTGTACCGAAACGGCTATGAAGTCGGAAAGTATATCAGTATCGAGAAGCATATCGAAAAAACAAAAGGTGCATATTATGACGCTCTGGAAGAAGCATCAAAGGGCTGGCATGAGGAAACTGACGATCCTACGCCATTCATCAAATATATGCTGGGCGTTGTTCTTGCCTGCTATCGTGAATTTGAGGAACGGGTGCAGATAATAGGCGAATCTACCGCCATTGAGATCAAAGGCGGCAAGCCGAAAAGCGTTGCTGTTAAAAGCAAAGCCTATGACATCGTTAAAGCAGCGGTAGACACAAAAGTCGGAAAGTTCACCAAGAAAGAAATTGCGAATATCTGCCCAAGTATCAGTGAAAAGTCGGTTGAAGCTGCTCTCAGAAAGCTCGTCGATGAGCAATACATTGAACGTCACGGAACCGGAAAGAACAGCTTTTATGCTAAAGTTTCCTCCTAAAGAGTTCGGTTCTCCTAAAAACGCCGTGCTTTTAGGAGAAAGAATTTGTTAGGAGAATAATTAGGAGTATCGTATCCAACCTACCAAGCACATTTCCCATCATGGGGAGTGTGCTTTTATTCTTCTAACAACAGCCAGTAAAAATCTTCTTTTGTGAGATTGCAGTATGTCTTTCGGCTTTTTTCTTCTTTGCGGATATACCCTGCTTTGAGAAACGCATCACAAATTTGGTCAATTTTCGTTGAGCCAGCATCAATCACATAGATCAGATCGGTCTTATAAAACGCTCCGTGGCTGAGCATCCAAATCAGCAGCGTTTCGATTTCATAACGGGAAATGCCACGAATTTTAATACTGCTCAAAGGAGCGTACTTCCTGACAGGAGGCGGTACGACTTCTTTCTTGACACACTCTTTGTTTTCCTTCTGCGGCAAAGGCTTCTCTTTTTCATGAGGTTCGTCAGGAACTTCGCACTTTTCAGCAGAAACTACCTCGCTGATAATATGCTCTTTGCCAATGTTATAAGGAGTTACGGCTACACTTGCCGGAGCAAGACAGCCATCGTCCGGCTCTACATACTTAGGCTCAAAGCAAGTGCCGTAGTAGTTGTCCGCTTCCTCCTCATCATCGTCAGAGCCGATGCCGTCCTCGTCCTCGTCGCCGTACTTCTCACGCATTCGCTCATTGACCTCGCCGTTGCACTCACCGAGCTTATACGCAGCATAGGCGATACCGCCCATAACACCGAGCTTCACGATACCCTTGATGATCTTCTTTGCGTTCATAATAATTGTTCCTCCATGATTTTTAGTATTCTACGGGATCGCCGTAGTTGATTTTCTTGATACTTGTGATATTAGAACTCAGGTCAAGCCCGTTCCAGTTATAGTAGCCCCAACTGCCGCTGAAAGCTACGCAGGACGGAAGTGAATTATCATCATAAATGAACTCTATAATGCACTTGCCGTTGCCCTTACCGCCGAACCAATGATAGCGCCCCTCACCGTCATCGGCATAACCTTTGCTGTCGCAAATCTTGACGGTAAACTGCTGTCCAGCCTCATTGGTCACGAGAAATCTGTCTCCGCAGTATCCGTACCACACGCCCATTGCACAGCAGTAGTCGCCGTACTCATCACGCATGATACCCGTGTTTGTAATGGTGTCCACGGTACAGCCTTGTATTGCACTCCATGACGGATTTCTGGTAAGCCCGTGGTAGGACTCCCCACAGTAGCACGAATCCCAGCCTTCTTCATCGGGGAACTCATAGATAACCTCTACCGTTTCAGTCCTGCCGTCAGCACTTGCAGATTTTACGGTATATCCGTCCTGTTCTTCCTCAGAAAGAACAGGCTCGACCGTCACCGTGTACTCCGTACCCTCACGCAGACCCGTTATGTAGCAGAGGTCATTTGATTTGAACTCAAAGTACATATTATCAGCATAGGCATAATTATCATCATGAGCCTTGCAGCTCACATAATAATCACGGTCAGGCTCGGAGTCCCAAGTGACTTTCAGGCAGGAAACAGAAATAGTCGATACGGTCAGGTTATCCGCCGTCAGTTCGATCGGTTCCGGTTCTGCCGGTGTACCCAAAAACTCCATGATAAAGCCCATAACAAGGCTCAGAGCTTTCCGCTGAAATTCAGGATCAAACGTCTTCATCACGCTCCTTTTCCAATCTCAGGAGCGTTTTCGTCAGCAGATACGGCACTCCGAACAGCAGACCGAGTATTGCTGTCACCGCCAGTATCACAGGCAGATGTTCCGCTAAGGCTGAGTAGTCTATCACGTTTCTTTTCCTCTTTCTCCTTTGCCTTCATCTCCTTGACGAAAGCACGATATTTCGCTGTATATTCATAGGACTTGCCGAAGATATTGACCGCCGCTTTATACAGCATCGGCTCATGTTCCTCGATAATCGCAAGTTCCTCATTGATATGTTTACTGAAGGGACAGCCTACACAGCCCGTTCTCCGCAGTCCGTATTCGGTATAGCACCGAGAGTGCGTAACGCCGAACATTTCTTCATAGTCACGCTTGTCGCCGTCTGTATACCAAAAAATCGGACGGAATGTATTGCACCCCTTTGACTTGCACTCAGAAAAACAGGTCTTGTATGCCGCCGAACGGATACCACCCTCGGACTGCCGGATACCCGTAATGTCAAGGTCAGCGTCAAGCTCCTTGATGATACGCTTTGCTGGTTTCTTTTTCGAGTATTCACAGCACTTATTGGATATTGGGAAATCGGGCGGATTTGCCATGATAAACTCTTTCAGAAACCTGTTGCGGTAGATTGAAAAACGGCTGATCTTCTGAATACCGTCCTTGTCGGAATATCGCTCGCCGCACCACCATTGCAGAGCAGTCTTGCACCGAGGATACTTCTTCAAAAGCTCCTCTAACGGCTCATCTTCCCATTGGAAACCGTGAGCCTGCAAACGCATCATCTGTTCCGAGACATATTTCGACAGGAAAGGAACACCGTACTCACGCACACAGGTCGGTATAGGCTTATCGGGCTTCAAACGGATAATCTCGATACCGTATTTCTGTTCAAGGCAGTCGAGATGCTCCTTTGTTGCCTGATACTCCAAGCCGGTGTCGATCCAGAAATACTTTACCTTTCCGTCCTCATCGACCTTGTGGATCATGTCAAGAACAATGTCGCTGTCAGAACCGCCGCTGATACTGCAAACAGGAGTATATGACCGCATCAAGATACGCTGTGCCTTGCAAAAAGCGGTATAAATGGTGTAGTTGTTTTGATCGGCACAGGTTTTCAGGAGTTCTTCATTCATCATGAAGTCCTCCCAAGATGTGAGCGATCACATCGACCGTCCAGCCGTTGCCGATACACTTGTAACGCTGGGTATTGGATATGCCTGCCGTGTAATTGTCGGGAAGTGTCTGCAAACGCTCTGCTTCAATGGGCGTGAGCTTGCGGATAATGTAATCACCGTCAGGTAGATCAATCTTATACAGACCTGTCTTTGCACCCTGACCGCCGCCATTTGCGGAGAGCGTGACGGACTTTCCACGCACAGAATAAATACGCTGTCCCTGTCCGCCCTTACCGTAATGTCCGACACGGACGGGAGTGCAGATCAGCGAATCTTTCTGCACCGTTGTCAGGCAGTTGGATTTGCCGTCCTCACGCACTTCAATGTGCTGTTCGGTCTTATCTCCGTCAACATATCTGCCACGCTGAGCGGCACCCATCGGCATAGCGACCGCAGTTGTACCGCCGTTGAAGCCCGTATTTTTGATGATTGTCGCTTCACCGTACTTGTGATAGCCTGCCATGACGGTACGGGACTTGTTCGTATCCTGATATGTATTGATCGGGATAGGCTCTGCAACCATAGTCCGCTGCTTGCGTTCCAAAGTGTTATACAGCACCGCACCGTTATAGGAAGAAGTCATGCAATAAGACTTGTCCTGCCACGATAAACCGCTTTCAAGCACATCTTTGAGAAGAATACCTTTATCAGCAGGAAAAGAAGAAAACGGGATATTCGTCCAGTAACATCTCTTGCGGTTCTGCGCCGAAACAAGCGCGGAATTTATCATGATAGGCTCTACGCCGAGAGCCTTGCTGATCTCGTCCTTGATATTTTGGTGAACGGAGTAGTTGTTTTCGTAGAGGAAGTATCTGCACCCACTCTCACAGAGCGCCCTCACATACTCCTTAAAGAGCCGGAATCCCTCACCGTTGCAGTCAATCTCTCTGTCCTTTTTGGCGATAGACCAATAGGTACAGGGTGAACCGCCGAGCAGAAGGTCATACCCCTTGAACTGCGTGAAATCGCCGTCATATACATTCCCGTGATGAACGATTACGGGAAAATTACGCTTTGAGACCGTGACGGCATATTTGTCGATCTCAAAGGCATCATAGCACTCCACGGGAATGCCTGCCCTGAGCAGAGCAAGCATACCGCAGGAAATGCCGTCAAATAGGCTTAAAACTTTCATTAGACAAATTCTCTCTCTTTTCTCATTGTCTTATGTTGTTCTGTTGTCGGAACTTTGAATCCAATGGATTCAAAGTCGGTCAGTCGTTGTAGTAGTCCTCACAAAGATCGTTGTAGTTCTCCTGAAGCTCGTCAAACTCCTCGCATAGCTTATCGTACTTTTCCTGAATTACGGTCTTTTCGTGGGTAAAGCTCGCCTCAGCAGTCAGACTGCCAACAAGCTGTCCGGCATCAAAGCCACGGAGAAACCACTTCTTTCTCACGCTCTCGACAGCCCTTACGGTAATGCCTGCAATCCCTGCGGCACCTGCCATAGCTGCCACGCATACGCCGATTTTCTTCATCTTTCCCATTCTGTTGTCCTCTCTTTCTTATTCTTCATCGTCCTGATGATCGTAAAAATTCATATCATCATCGTCCTCGGTGATCTCAGTCTCATCTTCATACTCAGGCTCGAACTTGACCGCTGTTTTATTGCCGCCGTTCTTTTTCTTCATGATGAAGAATCCTGCACCGCCGACACCGATCAGAGCGAGTGCGCCGAAAACGAGCATCATACTGTTCTTGCTCATTGGAACAGGCTTTGCCTGAACTGCGGGTTCAGATGTTGCTTCACCGTCCTCAGCAGTTTCAGCAGTCTCGCCGTCTGTTGCACTTCCGGTCACTCTGCCGTTAGCTTTTTCAGCAGCCTGATGTGCCTGTTCGGGAGTGATCTTGCTGTCCTTGTTATCGTCACCTGCATAAAGAAGTGCATAGAGGTCATAATCGTCCACTTTGTTCAGGAAAAACACCTGGTCTTCGGCATTTTCCGCAGAATAGTTGATAAGCACATAGAACACATGACCGTCCTTTGTGGTGACAGCGATGAACTGCATTTCCTCAGAATTGTAGACAATTCTTTCGGACTTGATAAGGGTAGCGTTGCCGTCCGTATCGTAATAGGGATCGCCGTAATAGTCGGGGTTGACCTCTGTTGTTCCTGTCTCGGCAAGATCGCTCATGATCTCATGATATTTCTCCATATCATCGGCAGTTACCGTTGTAACAGCAGAGCTATCGTCCGCAGGCTCAGAAGCCGTTGTTTCCGTAGTCTCCGCAGAGCTGTCCTCATCATCGTCAGCCGTGAACTCGGCTGTTCCTTCCTCGGCAACAGTCTTTTCCGCAGCCGAAGCAGTTACACCGCCGACGCTTGCTGTTGCGAGCATAAATGCTGCAAGCATAGCGCTAAAAAATCTTGCTTTCATTTGTTTCCTCCTCGGAATTTGTATTTATCGTAATTTCGCCTTTTGCAAGAGCTTCAAGCATATCGTCCGTGATACCCTGTGAACGCAGTCGCATAAGCGTATCATGCTCTTTTGTAACGAGCGTGTTTACGTCCTTGATCTCACAGCTAAAGACCACAGCAAGCTGAGAGTGTTCAAGCACCCTTGCTTCGGACTCCAGTTTTGCAAGTTCCTCTTTGTCGGATTGCATACGCTTTCGCAGGAAGTCCTGACGCTGGTGATTTTCAGCTATTTTTTTGTCTATTCGCTCCATAGCTCCTCCTTTAGTACAGCACAAGGCGAGGATCAATATAGTCCCAACCGTAGCCGTCAGTATCTATGTAAACGTGGAAATTGACATTTCCTGCCGTTGTTTTTGCGAAGTCCTGTCCGTCATTGACCGTATCGCCCTCGGAAAAGCCGCTTAACAGCACGGCGTTTGCGATAGTGACCTCGGTATCACGCTTCGTTCCTCCCGTACCGTCATACCAATACTCCACATCGTCCTTGCGGACAGTGATCTTGTTCTCACCGGTATCGACATCGGTGATCTTACATTTGAATGGAGCTTTCAGCGTATCGCCGTTGCTGCAATAGACCTTGATACCCTGATACAGTCCGTCACTATCTTCATTCCAACCAGTCATTTCGTACCCGAACTCACGCTTTAGCGAGTAGTTACGGACAGTAGGCCCCGGAAGAAGATTGTGAAGTGTCTGATGATTGCCGTACATCGTGCCGGAGCCGTCCGTGCCCACAAGCAGGCTGTAATACTGCAAGCGTTCATCGGAATGCGACATACTGCCGAGCTTTTCAGCTATGACCTCGTCAAAGGTCTTGTTCTGCTTCACGTTGTAGTAGAGTTTGCATTCTGTTTTCCAGTATTGCTTCTGTACATATCCGTACAGTGCGGAGCAATCATCGTCACCGAGCCAAGCTCTTGCATCAGCTTCGGTAATCATGAACCACGCATCATCATCTGTCCAACCGTAGAACGAGCGGTATTGATTGTTTCCGTCATGATTGCGGAAGAAGAAGTTTCCGTCACCGTCTATCCAGTAGAACGGCGATACCGTATGTGCGCCGTCTGCAAAATAACGGTTATCAAGCACATAATAGCCTGTCAGAGCATAGCTCTTATTGGCATTCAGCACCCGGTAATTGCCGTTCAGGTAGCAGTAACCATCACCGTCAAGATACTGTCCAAGCTCTGAAGTGTAGGAAGTTGGCTTGAACTTGTATGTCCATGAACCGTTGCTTTTGCTTGCGGACTGTTCGCAGTAGTAATAACTGCCGTCCGTACTGCTTCCGCCGCCGAAATAGACATAATCGTCAAGTTCCTCCCAACGGGATTGATTGTCATACCAATACACAAACTCATATTCATCATCGAAGATTTCTTCAAGCAGATCTTCTGTATCGCCGTCGAACTCCCAATAGTAAATATCATCGTTATCAGCATCGAAATCGTAGTAATAAGCACAGAGGAATGACCACAGCTTGTAGCAGTCAAAATCATACTGCGGAGTCCAGTCATAAACCGAGGATTGTCCCCATACCCATTCATCAGGGGTATCTTCCAAGTCGCCGGTATTCGCACCGAATGCCGCAAGTCCGCTTTGCCAATCCGTAGAACTGCCGACCTTTCGTATTTTCTGGTTGAGGTTATAGGCAAGCTCCGTGTAATATTTCTCAGCTTCACTCAGGTCATAATCCTGCGCTGCATATGTGCCGAGCGTAAAACCGCTGTTGGAGGAAGTAGCTGAGAATATCATCGTCAATATCGCAAATACAAGCAATATCACAATGACAGGTATCGCCATAGTAAGAAAAAACTTCTTGACCTCAGCCTCGTAGACATTCTTCACGAATTTCCAAGCCGCTTTCAGAGTCGCCGAGATCGTGTCCTTTACGCCCTTTTTCTTTGACTTCGGTTTGGGTTTCTTCTTCCGCTTCTTGTAGCTGTCATGTTTCTCTTTCAGCTTGCTTTCCTGACGGTTCAGCTTCTTGTCGGATTTGCTCTTTTTATCGCTCAGGAGATCACGCTGTTTCTCCTTCTTATGCAATCGCTGGGGCTTGCTCACTTTCTGAGCAACAGGTTCAGCGATACGCCGTTTTGCGGAGTCGATAGCATGAACAAAATCGTTGTCCTGATCTACGTTGACCGCCTTTTGCCAAGCCGATGCCTTCATTCGTCCTGCGCTGTATGTGGCTGGCTTCAATATCAGCAGTCCCGGCTTACTGAGCTTTGCGATCTTCTTCTGATTGCGGTATTCCTTGACACGGAATTTGTTTTCCGTCACGAGCTGTTTTTTCTCAAATTTCAGCTCGCGCTTTGTTTGCTTGTAGGCTTGCAGCCGGCGCTTGTTCATTGCCTTGCGGAGCTTATTTCCGTGTGCAGGCTTTACCTTTGCCCGATACTCCGCTTTCGCTTTCCGCAGATCGGCGGAATTGGCACAGAGCTTCGGACGGTTCGTTTTTGCCCGATACAGCTTGTTATCCGCCTTTTTGAGCTGTAACTTTGCCTTTTCGAGCTTGTACTGCTTCTTGGTTTTCAGGTGACTGTGAACGCCCTTGACAGCATCAGTCGCCGTCCGTCCCATGAGGAATACACCACGATGATAATCGTCAACCGCTTCACGGGTGTATTTCTGTTTGAGCTTGTTGTGGACTTCACTCTGGGCAGTATCCGAAACTTTCAGCCCGACCGTTTCTGTCGCAAGAGCTGTATCTACCGCCGTCTGTGCCACATCATGAACAGCGAAGTTTACTGCACGGGCATTCGCCTTGAACAGCTTACCCTTAAAGGTCTTAGGCTGCCATGAATTGATTGTTTTTGTGACCGAGGGAGCATCGCCCGTGATACGGTATTTCGCATTTGCAAACTTATGAATGATACCCCTGCCGCCGTGGTGCGTTTTCTCACCACGGACGATATGGGCATGGGTATGAAAGCGACCTCTGCTGTTTTGTTCACGGCGGAAGTCTATCTGGAACTGCTTTGTCCTTCTGCTGACTCTATCGAAACGTGCCTGCGCTCTGCGGAGGTTATTCTCTTTTCTTTGTAAGCTCATAAATCCTCCAATCTACGCAGTTTACGCACTCTCAGTAGGCTTCGTGGTCATGAGTTTATACATTTCTGTATCAGTCGGGAACTTGTCGGTAAACGGCAGTAAGACCTTATCATAGCGGATAAGTCCTTCGCCCGGACCGCTGTTCGTGACATACTTCATCTGCTCCTTTGAGATATGGAGCTTTTCAGCGAGAATATCCCTGTCTCCGGCTGCCTGATTGAGCATATACACGAAGTCCGAATTATCAAAGATATTCTCGACCTCCTGAGAAGAAAGCAAGTCCTTGACATTTTGGGTGATGCCCGTGGGAACACCGCCCCATTTACGGAAACGCTTCCAGATCTCAGCGGAATACTTTGCTGTCTGCTCCTCCTTGAGAAGAAGGTGAAACTCGTCGATATAATAGCGAGTGATCTTCTTTTTCTCACGGTTTGCGGAAACTCTGTTCCACACGGTATCCTGAACGATCAGCATACCGACCTTTTTGAGCTGGTTGCCAAGCTCCTTAATATCGAAGCAGATGATACGATTGCTCATATCAATGTTGGTGCGATGATTAAAGAGGTTCTGGCTGCCGTTGACGAACATTTCAAGGGAGTTTGCCACTCTCAGAGCGACTTCGCCCTCCTCATGAAGCTCCCTCTGCAAATCGGAGAGAAGCGGCATTGTTTCCTCAGTTGGGTTATTTTCGATAAAATGCTTGTAGATACGCTGAACACACTTATCAATGACCGAGCGTTCCTCCGCAGAAAGCCCGTAGCGACCGCCGACAATGATCTCACAGAGGGATATCAGGAAGTCGGACTTATTCGCAATGACTTCCATAGGATTGCTGAACATATAGTCATCAATGGTAATGTCCATAGGGTTGATGTGCTGTTCACTGTTTGAAGCGATACGGATAAGCTGTCCATGGAGCGCCGAAACAAGCGGAAAATACTCGCCTTCGGGATCGCAGATGATAATATCGTCCACGGTTGTCAGAAAGCAGTCAAGGATCTCACGCTTAACGCTGAAACTCTTGCCGGCACCCGGAGTACCGAGGATAAGTCCGTTCGGGTTTTTGAGCCTTGACCTGTTGGCACGGATCATGTTGCCCGACAGCGTATTGATACCGTAATAGGTAGCCTGTCCGTCCTGAAACAGCTCTTTTGTGGTAAACGGCACGAAAATAGCGATACCGCTTGTGTGCATCTCACGGCGGACGGGGATCTCGTTATAACACAGCGGAAGTGTGGAAACGAGTGTCTGCTCCTGCCTGTAATCGTAAGGGAACATCGTGCAGTTGTTCTTCTGGCAAGTTCTTTTCAGCATCTCAGAAAGCAGTTTCAGCTCTTTCTTCGACTTTGCGTATGCCCTCAGCGAAATGCTGATGTGAAACAGTCGCTCATTCTTGCTGTTCAGATCACCGAGGAGCTTTTCAATGTCCTCGATATACATCTTGATCGCAGGGGGCAGAATATCGGGATCGTAGCCGGACTGCGATGCCTTTTTCTGCTCATCAATTTTCATTTGCTCAACATTTGTGAGCTTCTTTTTGACGAATTTCAGGGCATCTATCTGGTCCAGCGGTTCGACATGAATGTTCACACAGAACAGATTCTGCATTTCAAGAAAGTCCTTGAGTATCTCATCGGGCAGCTCTCCGGCGAGGATATTCATACCCCACACAGCGCCGTAGGCATTGCCGATCTCAAAGTCGCTCTTGTTGAATTTCAGCGAGGGCGGACAGATGAAATCCTTTGTGTCCATTCCTGCCCTCAGCATTTCGCCCCAATCGAAAAGAAATGGGGAATTTCTGTAAGGGTTCAGGGCATAATACAGAGCTTCAAGCCTCTGCTTGCCGTCAAGCAGTTCCGCTTCAACTCCGAAAGCCTTAAATCCCTTGATTACATCATTCTTGATCGACATGAGCTTCGCTCTTGCCGCCTTGTATGATGTGGATTCGATACCGAATGTCAGGAACTTCCTTGCACTCTGTCCGTTGCTGCCTTTCAGGAGCTTGTCGGTGAGCATTTCGCTGTATTCCTTGCGGATAGCGTTGAAATCATCGTCCTGTTCGGGTATCTGTACCGTTTTGACGAGCTTTGCCTTTGAACGGTTCTGGTTTTCAAAGGTAAGCTGGAATTTGATAGTATTGTCAAAGAGATTGATAACATCGCAATACTTTGAAAAGATATTGTTCTGTTCCTCAAACTCCGAAATGGAGTAGTTGGCATCGAAAAACTGCACCGTCAGGGAAAAGAAATTCTCCGACACTTGACATACGCCGTCCTGATACATACACAGGTACGGAATGGTGTTCTGCACAGTCGATTTACCGCCGTTTTCACTCCTGATCTCCGCCATTCGTGCGGATAAAATCTTTTTTTCCTCTTTTGTCAGTTTAGAGGCAGGCTTGCCCATGATAACCTTAGCAGAACTGCGGTTATCACTTCTTTTGGCATTTTTCTTTCTAAAGCCCATTGGAAACCTCCGTTATATGCAAAAGCGGAGATACCGAAAGTTATACTATTATGTATAGGTAAAGCTGTTAGCCTTTTCTTTCGGCATCTGCCAGCTTCTTCTTGATTCTGTTGTATTCGATGTGCCGTTCAATGCACATGAATACGTTGGTTGTGCGGTAATACCGCTTTCGTGGTCTTGTGAAGTATTCACGCATGAACTTCACCTGTTTCTCCAAGAACACGCCGTTTTTCTTGTAAATGCCGCAGAGGATCGCAGGGGCAGCGACCGCACCCATTGCGAATATAGCTCCCGACATTCCGATAGACGCTCTTGTGAGAAAATACACAGGCGCACCAAGAACAAGACCGATACCGAAGCATATTACCTGTCTTTTTGTAAATCCCATGATGAACTTTTCCTTGATGTCGTTCAAGTCCTTTGGGATAGGAACATAATGTGCCATAAAACCTCCGATCTTGTCCTTGTCAATGCGCATTAAACACGCTTTTGCTGATAGCTCCTGTGCGGAGAATCGTGAAGATAAGTGCTGCGGTATAGCCGAGAAGCAGTCCCATTTGCAGGATAACGCCGTCTGTACTTGCGTTCAGAGCAACGATCGCATTGGAGAAAAGCGTCTTGAAAATACCGAGTGCCACCACGATAAAGAAGCCCTGGAAAGAAAGAGCAAGAAGCTGTTTGATCCAGTTCTTACCGATAGAAGCCCATTCACCGCTGTCCATCATGGTTGCCATAGGGATAGGTGCAATGCTGAGATACATAAACACCTCGATGATACGGCTTGCAAGTGTGATAACGATAGCAACTATCAGTATCAGCACCCCAAGATGAACGATCAGGGAAATAAACCACACCGTCATCAGCTCACCCAAGCTCAGACCGCTGAGAGCCGACGGATTGATCGAGAGTGTGGAAGATAGATAATCTCCGGTCCCGAATAGTGTGGCAAGCCCATTGGAGCATACCGTTGTGCCAAACGAGAATAGTGCCGAAGCGATGTAATAGGTGTTGGCGACCAGTATTACACCGCACAAGGCTTTGATGATCCATTTAATGAAGATAGAATCATCGAAGTCCTTGAAGTTATTTCCTCGCAGTACCATCTGTATCAGTTCATTCAGCAGGATAACTGTCAGAATGAAACCGCCGATAGGCACTACGACATTGTTGCAAAGCGTTTCGATCGTTGTCCAGATCGTAGTACCGCCAGTACCTCCGCCGGTGAACTGTGACGGGTGCTGAGTTACGAAGTCATTGACAAGTCCACCGCTGCCGCCTGTTCCCGTTGTTTGCGAGAAAGTGTCGGTCAGTAGGTCGGAAATGCCGTCAAACTGAGACTGGATGCCGTCCTTAAATAAGTCTTTACACCAATCTTCCAGTGCATCGATCGCATCGCTGATAATTCCCATTATTCATCACCTCCAATCGTGGGAGTGACTAAAGGTCTGTCATATTTGACAAGCTGCCGAAGCTCCAGTTTGGAGGGCAGAAGGTCACGGCAGAAATAAGCAGAGCCGAAGTGATTGCCCTTAGTGGTACATTCCATGTTCTGCCGTGTATGATAGTCCACACGCCCGTCAAAGGAGAGCATCTGGATTTCGTTGTTGAAAATCTTATATCTCGCCTTGCCTTGAATACTGTTCACGGGCAGGAGCAGAGCGAAGGGCTTTTGGAAAGAAAATGCTCGTTTCAGTACATCATTCTTTTTGCTGAATGGGGGATTGGACACAAGAATGTCCCAATGTTCGGGTTCATACCTGAAAAAGTCCTGTCCCTCCTTTAAGCTGCTTCGCTCCACTTCATAGCCTTTCTCCGAAAGGAACTGATAGAAAGCGCTCCATTCCTCATCGAACGGACACCATATCTTCTTGTCTTTCGGAAGAAACTCCAGTAACGGTTCTACCGCATAAAATGGTGTGTAGACCTCATCTCCTGCACTTGTTCGGTTCGCTGTCAGATAACCGATGTTTATTCCCATTCTGTCTTATCGCCCATACCCACCACAGCCCACCGCTGAGCGACCTTTCATAATTCTATTGGAACGGCATCATTTATATAGCGTTCAGCCGAGGTTTACGCTTGTCTCTTTTCTTGATTAGCCGTGTGTCAGATTACACCGCACCGGTCATCATACCCTCAAGAACAGGTACGAGAATGATAGCGAGGAGGATCAGACCAAGACCAGCCATAAGCTGCTTCATGCCCTGGCTCTTCGCACCGGGGTTATCGTTGCCGTAACCTTCGAGGAGGTTTACGACACCCCAAAGCGAAACACCGCCGCCGATAAGGCAGATGACGCTTTTGAGTACGGTGCAGGCAGTAGTGATAAAGGACGAGGTATCGACCTCGCCGGTGCCTGCTGCGAATGCCTGAGTTGCACAGGTAGATGCCATGATGCCTGCAACAGTGCAGAACATCGTTGCCTTCTTTGCACCACGGGTGAGCTTAGAGAGCCACTTGTGCTTAGGTGCAGAGGTAGTGGTTGCTGTCTCCATAGCGGTAGCATCGACCGCAGAAATATTCAGTTCGTTCATAGGTAAAAAGTCTCCCTCAAAATAAAAAAAGTAGTGTCCGCAGCTTCAACCGTTTCTCTTTTATTCGGTTTCTTCACTGTCCGAGTTAAAATCCGACATATATCTCTTTTTCGTCGGTTTCCTCAGAATTTTGTGTATCAGCGGTTTCTGTTTCTGTTGCTGATACTGTTGTAACTTCCTGTCCGGCGGCCGTCATATCAACACCATACCCCGTGAACTTTTCCTGTCGAGACAGTCTCAAACGCATCGCCTTTTGGTCACTCACAAATTTTTCGATGTTGAACCCCATCTCAGGATTATCGTCCAAGAGCATTGGATATTGCTTATGACGGGTAATGTCAAACTTGTCCGAGAAGAACGGACGCACTCCTCGCACCTGTAAGATACATTTACCGCCGTCCATGACCGCCAGTTCGTCCTGACTTTTCAGTTCTTTGCCGAGCTTCTGATAGTTCATACCGTAGCTTTCACTCTGACCTCTGTTAGTAGAAGTATTAAAGGAGTCGATTGTCTCTTTTCCGAGACTTTCACTGATCTCCTTTAATGTTGACTTCTCCTTGCCGCCCAAAAACAGCATCGTATCACAGTTGCCTTCGATCGTGTCTGCATTGTCTTTGTAGGTAGCCTTTAGCTGGCTCTTAGCTTGCAAGATGATACTTGCCGATATTTCACGGCTTCGGATAGTCGCAATGAGCTTCTCAAACTGCGGTATTTCGCCAATATTGGCGAACTCGTCTAACAAACAGCGTACATGATAGGTCAGCTTTCCACCTGGGGAATTATCTGCTTTGGTGCAGAGTAGGTTGAAAAGCTGGGAATACATGATCGCTACAAGGAAGTTGAATGTGGCATCTGTATCGGAGATAATGATGAAAAGCGCACTCAGCTCGTCACCGAGCTTGTCGAGGTGCAGCTCATCGTAGGAGGTGATCTCCAAAACCTCATCTATTGCAAAAGGCGCGAGTCGTGTCGAACAGCTAATTAGGATAGACTTAGCCGTTTTGCCGGCAGCGAGCTTATACGCCTTGAATTGTTTGAGTGCAAAAGCACCCAAGCGCCGTTGTTCGGCATCGGGTTCTGTTTCAAAAAGATCGGCATAGTCTGCCATTACTTCGGGATCACTATGCTCTGTACCGTTCAGCCAACACTCTACAATTTCAAATTCAAGGTCTATCGCATTCTTGAACTCCTCATCGTCCTCACGGCATTCCGAAGCGTTTATCATATCAATAAGCGTTTCAAAATTCCATTGTTCAGGATCATACATCGCAAAGATAAGAGCGATATATGCCGTGTACAGGAGCTTTTCGGCTTTTACCCAAAAGTCATCGCCGGACGGCTGCTGAGAGGAAGAAGTGTTTTTTATCAAGACCTCGACGAATTTCAGAATGTCTTTTTCACGGTTCTTTTCGCTGATGTACGCAAACGGGTTGTAGTGCATCGACTTTGCAAAATCAATGGTGTTGAACACCTTGATCTTATACGGCTCATAAACAATCTGTCTCTTGCCGTCCTTGTCCACTGTATACAGCACCTCGCCGTTTTTGCCGCGCGCTGGGCGGCCCCGTGCAAGCATTTTTCCGCACTCGACCAAAACCGTTCCCTTCGGATCGGTAACTACATAGGAGGAGTGCATTTGCATCAGGTTCGGCTTCACGAAAAAGCGCGTTTTACCTGAACCTGAACCGCCGATAACGAGGATATTTTTATTTCTCGCATACTTCGGTTCAGAGGGCTTGCCCATAGTCAGAGATTCCGTTTTCGTGAGAATGACGTTGTTATCGGGATTTGAGCAGTCCATATACGGCTCAATATCCTTTTCACCGCCCCATACGGCAGAGCCGTACTCCTCTCCCTGACGGAATTTCTTCTTGTTTTTCGACTTGACATAGAGGACTAACCTCATTACACCCGCAAGAACCAAGCCGAAAAGAAGATCAAACGGGTGTAAACTGGGAAAGATTCGTGCAAACGCCACACCGAGATTGCTCATAAAGGGCAGGAGCTTTTCCTGAAATCCATTGCCCTCAGCGGTTCGGTACGCAAAGCCGATCAGGTTGCCCACATAAGAGAAAGCTACATAGGGAACAGCCTTGATGATCAGCTTTTTGAGCTTTCTGGTGTTAAGCTGCAATACGCAGTCTTATCCTTTCCGCAGTTATCGGCACAAAAGTCTGCCGTAAAAATATCATCGCCCCTTGCCCGTGGAACGGGTGCGGACTTGAAGTAGTCATAGATCAACGTCTGTTCTCCTATGTGCGATTCTTCGCACGGTTTTTCTCTCTCTGTTTCTGTTTACGAGGTCTGTTTGCCACCTTCTGAGCCTGCTGGTGCATCTGCTCACGGGTAAACTCGCCGCGCTTCTGCGATTTGCCCTGTCCCTTGCCGAGATACTCCGAAAATGCTCTCTTGAAATTCTCCGTTTTAGCAGCGGAGAAGAAAACATGATAGGTAGGCGGCTGGGTGCTTTTATCTCTTTTCAGAGCAAAATCCACATCGTATTTTCGTGCGGTTTTCAGGAAATCACCGATATTCCGGTCTGAAACCTCAATGCTGTCGAGCTTGGACGGGGACTTCGCCTGCAACTGCTTGTAGGTCATTCGTCCCTTTTTCTCCGCCTTACCCGACATAAACTCCTGCAAGGCAGATTTCAGCACATCGGCGGTCAGTTTCTCCGCCTTGATCGAAATATCTATGGTTTTCTTAGCACCGCTTTCGTAGTCGGACGGCATTACGCATCACCGCCCGTGATCTCATAAACGGCATACGCCTCGGTCGAAAGCCAGTCATGAAGGGCTTTGAGTGCATTATCTGCTTCATCGGGCGTGTCATAGATACCCATAGGAATCTTGTTGCCAGCGGTATCCGTGCCGATCATTTCAAAATCGGGCTTGATCGTGCCGTTTTCCTCGTCAATTTCGGCATCATCCCAATTTGTTTCAACGCCGATCTTCACGATGTTGGCATAGTTCAGGAACTCGCCAAACTGCGTAACGATAGTCTTAGCCATTGTCCTCACCATCCTTTCCGTAAAGCTCTGAGAGCTTGTTGTGATACTCCTCCTGCGTTTCATCGAGATCGCAGAAAACGCAGCTCAGAAGATTATAGCTGACCTTATCACCGAGCATATCCATAACGATAGCTTCAAATTCGCTATGAAAACGGTTAAAAAGTCCGTCTATCTCCTGAAAAGAAGGATTATCGGGCATAGTTACACCTCCTCATTGGTCTGCTGCGGCTTCGGATTGAAATATCCGGTCTTGAGATATACTACCCTGTCAGGGCAGTAATAGCGATGCTGTTTGCCCTCACCGCAGGGGATCGCATAACCGAAGTCAAGAACTCCGGACAGAATACCATTTTTCAGCGTAGTAATACCGATACCGCTTGCCCGTGCGATCTCCGACAGAGGAACATTTCTTCCCGTAAACACAAGATCATGCTCACTGATTCTCTTTGCACCCATAGGAACACCTCCCTTCGTAATCAGACAGCCCGACCGTACATCTCTGCCACAGCATTGTCAGCCCATCGGCTTTCACAGCCTTCGTTGAAATGATATGTCAGGACTTCGTTGTAGAGGGCGCTGATGAAATATTTGCGGAAATTCTTGATATTATCGACCTTTGCCATATTCACAAGGACATTCTCGACCATGTAAATATTAGCCCTAAGCATCTTGGACTTTATCACGCTTCTGGGGAAATTCGTACCTCTGAGCGTGGTGTACGGCAGAGTAGAGCATATTTCGTCAACGATAAAGCCGACGATATTATCTGCTTCTGCATAGCCGTCCCGACCGTCAACGGTCAGCCAGTCTCCGAGATAGCCGTAGCCGATGTTCTGTTTCACGACTTCCGTATAATACTCAACTTCTTCTGCGTTATATCCCTCGTTCGACTTTTCAACATTTTCACCGTTGAAAACTTGTGGAATTGCCGCAGAAGGAATGATAGAGGATTTATCACTCCGTAATTGATTTTTCTGTAATGTATTGTTGTTATTATATTGTCCGTGGTTTTCAGACAGCGGAGTTTCAGCAGACGGAATGTCCGGATACAGGTTTTCCACCCTCTGTTTTTCCCCCTCAGAAGAAATAGGCTTTTCAGCCCGACCGCCTGCACGTATCGTGATTGCCTTGCGTCTGGTCTCAGCTTCAAGCTCGTCAGCCTGTTCTTTGGTGACAGGCACATCGAAAAAGCTGTAAACGTACTCAAAGCAGTTGTGAACGCTCTCATTGGAGAGAAGCTGTGTGCGTACAAGGTAACCCATATCTATGAGCTTGTTTACAGCGTTATGAACCGCAGTCCTGCCCTCTTTGCAGATCGCTTTCAGTCCCGACATAGAGAAATGCCAGTAGTCAGGCAGAGAACGCACTTTGAGCAGCAAGCCGAGGAGCTTATTGGGAATCGTCTTGTTCCGCAGGAGAGCAGTGCTTACCATAGTAAAGTTGCTGTCCTTTTTGACACGATTCAGAACGGCGTTATCCACCGTAAAGGTTTCAAGCTCATAGTCATACTGAGGGATAGAGGTATCCTTCGCTGAATACTCATAGAACTTGTAGACCGTCTGTATCCTGCCGGTCGGGTTCTCATTCGGCATCTTTACCACGACTTCAAGGTAGCCCCACTCTTTCAGATCATTGAGGGCGCTGTCGATAGCTGTCTCACCGTCAGGGCAGATTGCAATCAGCCCTGCCTTTGAGAAGTTCCACTCCGGCGGCAAGTCCATAACTCTGCCAAGCAGACCGATAGCAGGACAGCCGAGATTGGTAGACCGCACGAAGCAGTTGCTCAGAACGGCATATCCGCTGAATTTATGTATCTCGCAGACGGTATCGTCCACGGTTTTCTTTTTCCTGTTGCGCTTGTCCATTTCCGTTCCTCCTCAGCTCATCTGCCGTAAACAAATTCCATGTTGGGGATATACAGCTTATTTACCGCATAAACGCAGCCATACGGCTTATCCACTTTCAGGAGAAACTTTCTGCCGTTCAGCTCGGATACAGCCTTCTTGATCTCATCACGGGTAAACATTGACAGTTCATCGTGTTCAGCCAGTTCATCGACCGTGGAATAGTCCTTATCGACCTTGTTGAGCATGACGGTAAGAACCTGTTCACAGGCACTTTCCTCGAAATGATAGTCTATTCTCGGCAAGCTGATTTTCGTAGGATTAGGCATAGAAAGACCTCCTTGACATAATTCATCTGAAATAAAAAAATCGCTCCTCATTTCTGAGAAGCGATGTACGGTATTCAATTTTGGGCATAAAAATAGCGGACAGCGCTTCTGTTATGAAACACCGTCCGCTATTGTCCATTATTCAGTTTGCTTTGTCAACAGGCTTTCTACCGTTTTAGGGTTGTTTTCGGTATCTACCAAGTTTCTACCAACTTTTGTGCTGTTGGGTTTCTACCGAGTTTCTACCAAAAATCTTCTGATTTGCGATTTTTACGATTTCCCGTAATAGCGCGGTTTTTAACTTTTCTACCGCCAAAAGCCCCGATTTTTCGGTGATTTGGCATCACTTGACGATAAATGACGATAAGTGGCGATAAAGTGGTGATACTATAGCATATTTACCAATGTCGCCCTCTTCACGAGGGCGTGGATTGAAATTAATCTTTACTCCCTCGTAGATGGGCAGACATACAGTCGCCCTCTTCACGAGGGCGTGGATTGAAATTTACCACTGACAAAAAATGACATATTAGGATTAAAGTCGCCCTCTTCACGAGGGCGTGGATTGAAATACCGTGTTATACTGATACCGTAAACGCGCGAATTGGTCGCCCTCTTCACGAGGGCGTGGATTGAAATACTCAGGTGTACTCCTTTCCCCAGTATTTCTATGTCGCCCTCTTCACGAGGGCGTGGATTGAAATGATTGATATACTCCAAATTGCGCATATACAGTAGTCGCCCTCTTCACGAGGGCGTGGATTGAAATAATGTAGCCATAAAAAAACCTTTCGTGAACACTGGTCGCCCTCTTCACGAGGGCGTGGATTGAAATTCCTGCTCATCTCAGCCGAGCAGGTGGCTGTGTAGTCGCCCTCTTCACGAGGGCGTGGATTGAAATAACTTGTTTGCGTGTCGGCTTTTTGGGAGTAGTCGTCGCCCTCTTCACGAGGGCGTGGATTGAAATAAGTGTGCCGTTGATGATGTCGTCCATGTAGCTGGTCGCCCTCTTCACGAGGGCGTGGATTGAAATGAGACGAGTTTGCCCAGCAGGAGCGGCGACTTAAGGTCGCCCTCTTCACGAGGGCGTGGATTGAAATCCTGCGTACTTGTCGATAAGGATTTTTTCCAAATGTCGCCCTCTTCACGAGGGCGTGGATTGAAATTTTAGTGTACTCCCCTCTCTTAAACCTCTCGGCAAGTCGCCCTCTTCACGAGGGCGTGGATTGAAATGCTGTAAGGTTTGCTGTCTTAATCATTGTTTAACTGTCGCCCTCTTCACGAGGGCGTGGATTGAAATAAAAAACATTAACATTGTTTGCACCTCCTTCCGCCGTCGCCCTCTTCACGAGGGCGTGGATTGAAATTCTGCACCACTCTCTGCACTCCTCAAGTGTGCCGTCGCCCTCTTCACGAGGGCGTGGATTGAAATACAAAAGAACGGTATAATATAGACAATGAAACGAGTCGCCCTCTTCACGAGGGCGTGGATTGAAATGCAGATATGTCCAGCCCACATCAGCCAACGCCGACGTCGCCCTCTTCACGAGGGCGTGGATTGAAATCTCTCGGCACTCATTAATCGTATCGCCGAGGTAAGTCGCCCTCTTCACGAGGGCGTGGATTGAAATACCATATGTGCAAGTACGATTTGCGGGGGTGTCCGGTCGCCCTCTTCACGAGGGCGTGGATTGAAATTTTTACAGCTGTTGGGTCTGCATCGGAGTTTACGCTTGTCGCCCTCTTCACGAGGGCGTGGATTGAAATACGCTTACTGTCACAGGCAACACAATATACTCGGTCGCCCTCTTCACGAGGGCGTGGATTGAAATATTGAAAAAATTGTCACAACTATGTTTACAAGCATGTCGCCCTCTTCACGAGGGCGTGGATTGAAATATTGAAAAAATTGTCACAACTATGTTTACAAGCATGTCGCCCTCTTCACGAGGGCGTGGATTGAAATTCCAGATTTATGACAAGCTCACTGAGATGCGTGCGTCGCCCTCTTCACGAGGGCGTGGATTGAAATCGAGGTTGCAAGGTTTTTTAAATCCGATTACTTTGGTCGCCCTCTTCACGAGGGCGTGGATTGAAATTGAGGGGTTGACCTTATCAGCCCCATCCCAACCCGGTCGCCCTCTTCACGAGGGCGTGGATTGAAATAAAAAGTCTGTAAGTGTAGTTGTTCCACGCCCTTGTCGCCCTCTTCACGAGGGCGTGGATTGAAATAATTTGAGATTTGCGAAGATGCCTTAACAGATAAGGTCGCCCTCTTCACGAGGGCGTGGATTGAAATGAGTGGCTGGCGAAAATGGCATACTTGCGATGTAGTCGCCCTCTTCACGAGGGCGTGGATTGAAATCACCGTATACAGCAACTGCTCGATACCCCCTATGGTCGCCCTCTTCACGAGGGCGTGGATTGAAATTGAGGGGTTGACCTTATCAGCCCCATCCCAACCCGTCGCCCTCTTCACGAGGGCGTGGATTGAAATTGAATATGAACTTACACAGAAAATGATAGAAAAAAAGTCGCCCTCTTCACGAGGGCGTGGATTGAAATACACAGGGTTGGTCTATCTACTGGATAGAAATGAGTCGCCCTCTTCACGAGGGCGTGGATTGAAATTTATTTTTTGGGGTGTATTTTAAAGGTTGTTTTTGTCGCCCTCTTCACGAGGGCGTGGATTGAAATAGTGGCAAAAATTGGTGAAGACTTTGGTACGAAACGTCGCCCTCTTCACGAGGGCGTGGATTGAAATGCTGTCTAAAATCTGATTGAATGAAAAATCAGCCGTCGCCCTCTTCACGAGGGCGTGGATTGAAATCTCAAGGTCAAATAATCCCAAATCTTTATATAGTCGCCCTCTTCACGAGGGCGTGGATTGAAATATAAATCTTATAATCAAGCTCGGTTAGCATTACCGGTCGCCCTCTTCACGAGGGCGTGGATTGAAATTTTTCGGCACTTGAACTATAAAATGTTGCTTTCAGTCGCCCTCTTCACGAGGGCGTGGATTGAAATATTTATTTGTCGTAAATTTTTCCGATATTCCGTTGTCGCCCTCTTCACGAGGGCGTGGATTGAAATGCTTTACGAAAAATTTAAAGAAAAAGTTAATATTGTCGCCCTCTTCACGAGGGCGTGGATTGAAATTTGTGCGACCTTTTGCTGATTTTGATATGCGGAAGTCGCCCTCTTCACGAGGGCGTGGATTGAAATAGCTCGCTCTGGACACGGACAACTATCATGTTACGTCGCCCTCTTCACGAGGGCGTGGATTGAAATCTCTCCGATATAAACCTCGGAATACGGTTAAATAAGTCGCCCTCTTCACGAGGGCGTGGATTGAAATATCATATGCAGAACTCAGCAGCTGAAATCAAATGTCGCCCTCTTCACGAGGGCGTGGATTGAAATAAATCAGAAAGCGAACCGCCGCCATAATTGTTATGTCGCCCTCTTCACGAGGGCGTGGATTGAAATATCACGGACGAATATCGTTACAAGATTATATATGGTCGCCCTCTTCACGAGGGCGTGGATTGAAATATAAAAAACCTCGCTTGACGGCGCCGCAGGTCCCCGTCGCCCTCTTCACGAGGGCGTGGATTGAAATAGTTTTGTTGTTTCTTCCTTGTGACTTTCACTCAGGTCGCCCTCTTCACGAGGGCGTGGATTGAAATAACTCTCGCCATACGAGCCGTTGACATAACACCGGTCGCCCTCTTCACGAGGGCGTGGATTGAAATAGCTCGTTGATTCGGGCAGAAAAATTTATCACGGGTCGCCCTCTTCACGAGGGCGTGGATTGAAATAGACTTAAACACGCAATAATCCAAAATTTGACAGGTCGCCCTCTTCACGAGGGCGTGGATTGAAATAACAAGTAAAGTGCCGCCTTTTATCTGCTTTGGTGTCGCCCTCTTCACGAGGGCGTGGATTGAAATAGGTATAGTATCGCCCTTGTAAAATCTCGGAGCGCGTCGCCCTCTTCACGAGGGCGTGGATTGAAATATCGACATCGATAAGATAAATACTAACGCATTAAGTCGCCCTCTTCACGAGGGCGTGGATTGAAATTGTTTAAAACATCTATTTTCCCAAAATGTGAATGTCGCCCTCTTCACGAGGGCGTGGATTGAAATACAAAACTATCAAATAGTTTTCATACGGGTTTGGTGTCGCCCTCTTCACGAGGGCGTGGATTGAAATAAAATAACAAGTCTGATTACTCGATCGGCGTAGCGTCGCCCTCTTCACGAGGGCGTGGATTGAAATATAACAAAGTTATAAGATTTTACATCTTTAGGATAGTCGCCCTCTTCACGAGGGCGTGGATTGAAATATTTTCCAAATATCTTAAAGCCAAATCTTTATACCGTCGCCCTCTTCACGAGGGCGTGGATTGAAATTGTTAGCATTACTGTTATTTCCGTTGCAAATGCAAGTCGCCCTCTTCACGAGGGCGTGGATTGAAATATTTTTTATTCTTTTATCCCATAATTTAACGTCTTGTCGCCCTCTTCACGAGGGCGTGGATTGAAATAACTGCATACTCACCGCCTATCATCATATCGGCAAGTCGCCCTCTTCACGAGGGCGTGGATTGAAATGCCTACTACAGCGTTAATGAAATCCTTGTCATTAGTCGCCCTCTTCACGAGGGCGTGGATTGAAATTCAAAGACTCATCAGGGGATTTTTAAAATTGTTCAGTCGCCCTCTTCACGAGGGCGTGGATTGAAATAACGCCTTTAAAGATCTGTTGCAAATCGCAATATGTCGCCCTCTTCACGAGGGCGTGGATTGAAATAACATAACACTGTTATGTAAATCACGTTATGCAGTCGCCCTCTTCACGAGGGCGTGGATTGAAATAGACAGTCAGCGAAACACTGACAGTGACAGGAGGTCGCCCTCTTCACGAGGGCGTGGATTGAAATACAAAGGGGCGTTATAATAAAGACCTAAAATAAAACGTCGCCCTCTTCACGAGGGCGTGGATTGAAATATCGTACATATCAGGAAAATTCGCTTCCCAGTCGTCGCCCTCTTCACGAGGGCGTGGATTGAAATACATGATGTCATGGTATACTTTTGTTGACATTTTGGTCGCCCTCTTCACGAGGGCGTGGATTGAAATAATCCTAAGCAAAAAATCGTCGGTATATCCATTTGTCGCCCTCTTCACGAGGGCGTGGATTGAAATTTACGGTCAAATATATGGAGTAGTTTGCGCGCGCGTCGCCCTCTTCACGAGGGCGTGGATTGAAATTGAGCCGATAACAGTTAGAGACGATAACCGCCAAGGTCGCCCTCTTCACGAGGGCGTGGATTGAAATTGAAACGGATTTTACTGCTTTTTGCTCTGCGGCAAAGTCGCCCTCTTCACGAGGGCGTGGATTGAAATATAGTAAGGAACATACACGAACAAACCACGATGCTGTCGCCCTCTTCACGAGGGCGTGGATTGAAATCCAGAAAATACATCGGAATACGCAGAGGAGGGTCGGTCGCCCTCTTCACGAGGGCGTGGATTGAAATGGCCTTGGGCGTTGGACCAGGGGCAATACAGAGGTCGCCCTCTTCACGAGGGCGTGGATTGAAATATTTGCAATACTTCAAAAGCGTAACCAAATTACGTGTCGCCCTCTTCACGAGGGCGTGGATTGAAATACGCTTTGTGGTGTCAGAATTTGGAATTCCTAAGTCGCCCTCTTCACGAGGGCGTGGATTGAAATATCACATCACCCCCCTCAAAGACTGTTATCAACACATCGCCCTCTTCACGAGGGCGTGGATTGAAATAGCAAATGCTGACTATAAAGAGATACTTACCGACGTCGCCCTCTTCATGAGGGCGTGGATTGAAACCTCCCTTTGCAAACAACGCACTTTTTATATCGGGGTCGCCCTCTTCATGAGGGCGTGGATTGAAACATCGAAAAAATCGTAACCACTATGTTTACAGCGCGTCGCCCTCTTCACGAGGGCGTGGATTGAAATATAAGTAAATTGTGAACCACAAAAATATATAATAGTCGCCCTCTTCACGAGGGCGTGGATTGAAATATTATAATATACGCACAAGCCGTATATATTATACAGTCGCCCTCTTCATGAGGGCGTGGATTGAAATTGAGTATGTATATACAACAGTATATACTATATTAAGTCGCCCTCTTCATGAGGGCGTGGATTGAAATAACAACCGCTACCCTTGGCTTACTCTTGAGCGTAGTCGCCCTCTTCATGAGGGCGTGGATTGAAATTTTTGACGGCGACAAGGAGAAGAAAAATATCGAAGTCGCCCTCTTCATGAGGGCGTGGATTGAAATATCCTGATTCAGGAGATGGCGATAATAGTTCGGAGTCGCCCTCTTCATGAGGGCGTGGATTGAAATAAGAGCTGACACTTTTTGCCTGTTTTCCTTTGTGTCGCCCTCTTCATGAGGGCGTGGATTGAAATTAGATACCATTGAAAGTAAGCGCACTGTAGAAGAGGTCGCCCTCTTCATGAGGGCGTGGATTGAAATGCGATATTCCATTGCCCGCCGTGCATAAATTCCGGTCGCCCTCTTCATGAGGGCGTGGATTGAAATAAAGTAGGGCTTGAAGTTGACGGGAAATTATTACGTCGCCCTCTTCATGAGGGCGTGGATTGAAATATAGGCAAAAATGATAAAGGTGATGTCGAAACATAGTCGCCCTCTTCATGAGGGCGTGGATTGAAATAATCAGCCGCATCCCAGCCCTTAAGGGCTTAATAGTCGCCCTCTTCATGAGGGTGTGGATTGAAATGCGTATGGATCGGGCGAGCAAGCTGATTATATGCAGTCGCCCTCTTCACGAGGGCGTGGGTTGAAATATACGCTTTAGGGACAGCTTAAAGCTATTACCATGTCGCCCTCTTCACGAGGGCGTGGATTGAAATACTTGCACAGGCATCTTGTTTATTGTGCTTGCTGTCGCCCTCTTCACGAGGGCGTGGATTGAAATACGACGCTACCGCCGTTAGTATCAGTAATATTAGTCGCCCTCTTCACGAGGGCGTGGATTGAAATAAGGGAATATTTCTAGCATCACAGTGCAAATCACAGGTTGCCCTCTTCACGAGGGCGTGGATTGAAATAGCCTGGCGATGCCGTTATGTGCAAAGCTCATCAAGTGTTACATTAAGTGCTTCTGCAAGCTTTTTAGCTGTAGACATTTTGCAATCGCCATTGCGCTCGATGTTTTCAATTGTCCTTACCGGAACACCTGATAGTTGAGATAATGCCGGGACGGTAAGTTCCTTATTCAGTCTTAGCTGCCTTAAGTTCATATCAATCCTTCTTTCCGTTTTTTACAATCCAGTATACGATTTTTGCTGCTCCGAACGAGATGAGCAAGATGCCTAACGTGATAAAAATTTCTTTCATACCGTATTGACAATGTCCGCTTTGAATGATACAATTTAAGCGGTGGGAGTTTTCACTCTCAACACCTAAATCTCGGTTGCTACTCGACTATTTTACCGATTATCAAAAGTAGCGTTCCGATGATCAAGTCCATTAAAGCTGTTATAAGTATTTCGCTGTACTTCAGCTTGGTGGGCTTTTTCTTTTTCTTTGACACTGTCTTTTCCCTCCTTCCATAATATATCATACCACCTTTTAAGGTGGTTGGCAAGTGCTTTTTATAAATAATTAACATTTTTCCAATTTAAGACTTAGCTTGATTACCGTAAAAGTAATTAAGCTAAGCTTTTTTGTTTTTAAGCAAAAATGTTACAATTAAACTACATTAAATATAATACATAAAAATTACACATTATAAAGTCATTTAAAAGTATTGTATATAATTTAAATCTGAGCAATACTCTCAACAACTATTAACATAATAATCACAGCTGCAATCGGCATTATATCATATTTTGTTAAACGCACAATAGGCAGACAGGACAAATACGTTACAAGGTCGGAGCTTGAAAATTACATCGATATGATTAAGGAATGTAAGGGTGATATCAAAAGCCCGACAGAACGGCAACACCCGGATACGGACGCAGTCAGGCGGCTAAGACAACAGCAAGCTATAAAGAGACATTAAAATTTGAACAGGAGTGTTTAAAGTTAGTAGGACTTGAAACCGCAAACGGAATAACTATAACTGAAGTATCCAAGCATATTAAGGAAAGAATGAAGCAACGTGATTTTAGCGTAGATGATGCGTCCGATGCCTTGACAAATCCTCTTGATATTGGTAAAATAAGAGCAGATAATACACAACAATATATCGGTGAAAAAGCAACAGTAGCCGTAAATACATCAACCGGAAAACTTACTACTGGTTGGAAAACAAGTTCAAAAAAAGTTAAGAAATTGAAGGAGAAGAACAATGCTTCAAGTCAAGGATAAATTTAATTCAGAGCAGATTTATTTGTTAGAATCTTACAGTATAGAGTTAGATAATGATACCGATTATACCGACGATGAACTGATGAATATTCATGACAAACTCACAGATGCGTATTTAAGCAATGCTTTTGATAGAAACGGAGAGCCAAACAAAAAGGCAAAAATCTTTGAGCAAATTATAGATATTTTTTACGATGAATTTGGAATTTAACCGCCTTGCGAAAACAAGGCGGTTAAAAATTTATAAATTTTCAAAAAGGAATATTTATTGATTAAGCACCCTTTCGGGGGTGTTTTTCTTATGATAAAAAGGAGGTAAAGTATGGCATTAGTACCGGCAATTTTATACAAAGATGAAATCAAAAAGCAGATATTATATCATGCTTATGATGACGAGATGTTTTTGTATACAGGATCAAACGGATTCAGCACTCCGGAAATATCCGATGAGGGAGAAGGCGTATATCAATATGCTATTGTAGATGACAAAAAGCTAATTGGTTATTTTTCCTATGTCCTTGATATGTATTCTTCTAATGCAAACTGTTTCAGTCTTTTTTCTTTTGATAAGGGAAATCCAATAATCGGAATAAGTGTTTTCAGAGAATTGGAAAAACTGATTAATTCATATTGTGTTCATCGTTTGGAGTGGAGAATGATCGAAGGAAACCCGGTAGAGCGGCATTATGATAGATTTTGTCAGAAGTACAGCGGGAAAAAGCATATACTTAAAGATGCTATTCGAGATAAACAGGGTGTATATCACGCTGATGTTATTTATGAAATTATAATTTGATATACGAAAATTTACAATTACGTTTAAAACAGCACTAAAACGGTGCTGTTTTTATATTACCCATTTTACAGAAAGGAAAATCATTATGGATGAAAAAATCACAACATCGGCAGCTGAGAATGCCGAAAGCACAGCTCAGGCGGAACAGGCAGCTGCTCCTGCTCAGAGCGGTGCACAGGACGGCACTGCCACGGAAGCTGTTACGCAGTCCGAACCGCAGGCTGAGCAGAAAGCCGAGCCTTCCGGAAATTCAGAAACAGGAAAGGCTGACGGCGGAAAATCAGGCGGTGCGGAATCCCCCATCAACAGCGACAACTCTCAGGAGGAAAACAAGCAGGAGATAGCCGAGCTTAAGGGCAAGGTTCACGCACTTTCTGTCGGCGTTGCGGCAGATTGCATTGAAGATGTACTAGCGCTTGCAAAGGCAAAGATCGGCGGAGATGTTACGCTTGACAAGGCTATTGACAGATGAAGCTTATTGATGTTGACAATTCTGCTGTTAATGATATAATAAGGTCAAGCGGTAAAGGGAACTCTATTAACAAATCTGAACATTATTATGAAAATTACGGAGAAATTAATATCAACGATGGTAAAGTCGTTTCTTCCGAATTAAAGAAATTCATTGCAGAAGAAGACAGTCCTATTGAGAAATGCCGTGTAATAAATAAAAGCGGAAAAATGTATACTGTTTATGGTGATGAATACACTGTCAACACTGGACTTCTTGGTGATGAAATGGATGGCAGTATCAATATCCATAATCACGTTAAGGGACAAAGTCAGTATTCCTTTAGTAAGGAAGACCTTATCGAAAGCATTCGAGACGGTTCATACATTTCGTATGCTTGTGACGAGAAATATCTTTACACGATGATTATTAAAAATAAGGCACCTGCTGATTTAGCCGTACAACTTTATTAAGAAGCAAGGCTTGAAGTTGATGATATTCTGTTTCACAATCCGTAATTCATGCCGTTAGGAGATGAACAACATGAAAGAATTAAAAGAGCCTGTGAAAAACTCGGAATCGCATATAAACGCTCAGAACTATCCTGACGGTTGTTATGAAGAATTAGAAAAGCTAAAAAAAGAATATCAGTCACAATACGCTGATATTGAATCTAAGTATAAAGGTTTTCACGGACGAGATGACAGGTCAGCAAAAGAACTTATGGATTTAACCGTAGCTTTTCGTAAACGGATTAAAACCATAAGAGATAAATACAACGTTTAAGCACATTTTAGAGGACGTTTCCGGCTGCCGAGAAGAAGATGCGGCAAAACACAAACATTTCGTCACAGCTTTTTGTCGAATTTTTTCGCCGGAAATAAAAATGCTTCAAAAGCAAGAATGTAAACGAAAAATCAGGATCGGAGTAAGTTATTATGTTTGATTATACGATTTGCAATGCACCTGATTCGGATATTTTTTAAGGCAATGCAAGGCTTTGGAGAAAAACATTCCGGACTTGAAAAAGAGCGAAATATTAATAGATATAGATGGCTCACAAATCGCTGTCTATTTTAAAGACGGCAAAAAGGTGACGGTTAATAACAGCTATTATGTAGGTGCGGTTTATATTCAGTCAGAGTTCGATTTAACAACATTTTTCCCGACAAAAGAAAGAGGTGATAAGTAGTGAAACCATATATAGTTCAATTAGAAATTGATGACCGTAAATCTATTGTATATTGCAAGGATGGGGCAATATACAAAGGGCGATGCATCGGTGATTGTATCGTTACAAATGATGACGGTGAAGATGAAGACGGTATTCGTTATCAAGATGATGATGGTACAACAGTACTTTTAATAGATGATGACATTGAATCCGTCAAATTTATTGATTAAGCACCATTTCAGGAGTGTTTTTCTTATGGTAAAAGGAGATAGGGTTTCATATTACGTTTAAACAGCACTTTCACGGTGCTGTTTTTATATTACCCGTTTTACAAAAAGAAAAATCGTTATGTATAAAAAAACCACAACATCGGAGCCTTGCAAACGCCGAAATAGGCGTTGATACAGCACATCTGGGCGATATAATTCAGAGTGCGTATATGCAGACGGTTTTCGATGTAACAAAGGGTGCGGATTACCGTGCGGCATTTGATTTAATCCCCGAAAGCCGTGTGAAAGCTATCCTGTCGACCAACTGGAGCGGCCAGATGTTCTCCCAGCGTGTCTGGGATAACACAAACGCACTTGCAGACGGGCTGAAGCACGATATGCTTGTGGGCATTATGGCAGGAAAGTCCGAACAGCATATGGCGGACGATATAATGAGCCGTTGCGGTGTCGGCGCTTTCGAGGCACGCAGGCTTGTCCGGACGGAAACCACCTGCGTTGCGAATATGGCGGAGCTGTACGGTTACAAGGAGCTTGACATTGACGAATACGAGTTTTCCGCCTGCCTTGACAGCCGCACAAGCGATCTATGCCGTGAGCTTGACGGTAAGGTGTTCAAGCGTAACAGCGCACAGGCAGGTGTAAATCTTCCGCCTATGCACCCGTTCTGCCGTTCTACAACGCTCCCTGTCCTGCCGAGCGAGGAGGATCTTGATAAAGAGCTTGCCGAACTGGGCGATGAGATAGGCGCAGATGTTGACTTTGACGAGTGGGAGCGGAACTTACAGCAGGGCGAGGACGGCAAGCGGCGGTACGTTGCAGGGGGCGGCTAAACGCTTTGCAGAGCTTGGATATGACACTGTGCTTATATCGCAGTACGGCGGCTGTTCAAAAACGTGTGAGCCGTGGCAAGGCAAGGTTTACATAGACGATGTGTTTACCGTATGGAACGGCGAGAGAAGCGGCGACTTCGGCAAGTCAAACTACTGCGACAAGTGGTTTATGCTGTTGTCTGTGGCAATCCGAGGCGGGCTGTTCCACCCTAACTGCCGTCATACTATGGGGCAGTACATAGAGGGGCTTACAAAGATACCTCAGCCGATTCCTGCCGAGAAGATACGGGAACAGCGAGAGCTCGAAGAAAAGCAACGGGCTATGGAGCGCAAGATAAGAGCGCTCAAACGCAAGGTTGAGGGCACGCAGGACGAGAAGAAGGTCAAGGAGTATAAGCGTAAGCTCCGAGAGGAACAAGGCAAGCTCAGAGAGTTTATCAAAGAGCACGACGATGTTCTTCGCAGAGATTATTCAAGGGAGAAGATCTACAGCGGTAAGGGTGAGCCAAAACAGGCAGCTCCGAGAACGGAAGAAGCGCCTGTTAAAGCTACCGATACCGAAAGCAAAAATCCTGTTCCGACAGATAAAGAGCCTAATATTCTTCAGCCGGATAATAACGTTTCTAAGCCGGATAATAACGAAAACACTATGAATTTTGTACAGCCTGAGCCTATAAAGCCTGTTCAGAGTAACGAAGACACAGACGATACGCCGACTGCGGTTGTGCCTGATGAATCCGATGAAACTGCCAAAACGACAGAAAGCATACAGGAAACTGTAAAACAGCCTGTTGAAACAGCGACAGACAGCGAAGAAGACGTACAGAATTTTACAGACGATACTGTTGACAATTCGGATGAAAGTGATATAATAGAAATAAGGCAACTTGCGCAGAAAAATGAATTTGATTACCGAGATTATGAAGAGGTTATTGACGAAGAAAGCGTTGATAGTTTAAAGAAATATGTCAAAGAAGAAATGGGAATTTCATATATTGCTGGCATAGATAAACTAAAAAACGGTCATGTTGTGGGTGAGGTACTTTCAACTATTAAGGCACTTTCTGATAAATATGGTGAGTGTTTCAGTAGAATAAGTTTACGTTACTACGGTAATGAAAGGACAGCCGCAGAAACAATAGGAAAAGAATTAGCCCTTAACATTGAATATATGAATCGACCTGATGCTTTAAGAGCAGTTTTAAACATATGGGAAAAGCGTAATTTTATACCGAAAGGCTGTAACACAATTCAGTATGTTGGAAAGCATGAGTATTTTCATTTGCTCTATTCAGACGATATTGCAAATCAAAATTCTAAAATCAATACTTTGATAAGAAGATATAAAAATGAAGGTGGAAAGCCTGTTTCAGAAAATTCACTTGTGGACAATCATGAGTTTATATCTGATTTGTTAGCCTCTACGATTTTAGATGCTAAAGCTAAGAAACTTATGGAACGAATAATAAAGTTGAAAGAAGGTTAACTATGTTGAAAGAAAATAAATGCGCTTTGTGTAAACATTTCATCTTTGATAGAACATGGATTAGAAAATGTAAAGCGTATCCAAATGGCATACCCGATGATATTTTTGATGATAACAGTGTTAACAAAGACTGCAAGTCGCAAATTTGTAATTTCGAGTATAAATCCGATAACGATTAACCGCCCACAGCAGTGAGCGGTTTTGTTATATCCCGTTTTGAAAGGAGTAAGCAATGCGGATTATAATCAGAGTGAAAGAAGATACATTCCACACTGGTAAGGTATCCGAAGAAAAAACAGACCCACCCGTGATTGAGTACATCGACAAAGACGGGTGGGTAAGGAGAGCCAAGCTGTCAGAGCTTGATAAGTTTCCTCAGTTTACAGGTAAGGATAGAACTTTTCTAAAAAGCGTATTATCGCTCATAAACGGCTGAATTTTAACACAAACTTAATAATTTTACCGCCCCTTTTGGAGCGGTATTTTTATATCAAAAATCAGAAAGGAAGAACTACAATGGAACTTAAAGACACGGTTGCACTTATGGCAAGTGCTGACTACAAGGAGCGGTTTAAGGCCGAATATTATCAGCTTGTAATTCGTTTCAAAAAGTTGCAGACAATGCTTGAAAAGTGGGATAAGGGCAAACTTGATTTTACGCCCACTTGTCCGAAAGCCGTTTATGCTTTTCAGGTTAAAGCAATGAGCGAATATATCACAAGTCTTGAGGTAAGAGCGGCTATCGAGCACATTGAATTGTAAGAGGTGGTTATTATGACTACAAGAAAATACCGCAAGAAGCCTGTTGTTATCGAAGCATATCAGACAGACAAGAAAATGATAATACACACGCTTGAGGGTGATATGAAAGCCTCTGTGGGTGATTACATCATAACAGGAGTAAACGGCGAACAGTACCCCTGCAAGCCCGATATTTTTGAAAAAACCTATGAACCTGTTGGGAATATATCGGAATGAAGCACCTTAATGAAGTGAACCCCAAAGTTTAGACAAAAAATGTATTAAG